>MDTB01146133.1_pt1 | contig 12454 bp, 10 predicted proteins | sample 811161 | NCBI WGS metagenome assembly MDTB01 (sample SAMN05326650, study PRJNA326480) | marine metagenome | isolation source: seawater | place: Mediterranean Sea | collected 2009 | reverse complement strand
CTTCTCGACATAGATGATGATAGTGACGAAGAAGAAGACATAATACATAAATCAAAAACTGGTAAAAGAGGAAGAATCATTTGCGAGGATGATGATGAATATGAATAAAATTCACAGGTTCCAAGCCATGAAAGAAGAGATACTTTTTATTTGCATATTGAGTATGTGAAGGTAATGTAGGTGTTGTTTTGGGGATGCACGTTTAGATGGAAAATAAATTATAGTTTATAGATTTTTCAAATTTGGTACATAATTCCACAAAAAAAAAGATTTGAGTAACCTATGTAATAATTTACTTTCGTAATTTACTAAATACTTTTATATTTAACGAGTATTCCCACGACAGATCCGAGTAACGAAACTATCATTGAAAAAACAAATGGAAGTTTATTGTCTATATTATAAAAATAAGATGCCATTTTTATACAAAAAATTCCAGATATTGTTTTTATAGTATTAGAAAATGCCTTAAATCGTCCAATGTAATCAAATGGTAAAAGAGTCGTCGTTGATGAGGAAATAACTGAACCTAAAAAGTTGCCGCTGATGCAATCCAATAATACTGATAAAATAAACATGATTACAGTTTTCAAGATATCGTTAGGAAGTATAAAACGTGTTAATGACGAGAGAAACATAAAAAGTGGTGCCCAAATATATACATTTATTTGATTTATGTCATTTAGAGTTTTTGATGCAACAAGAGCAACAATAGTATCAATAATACCTTCTGACGAGATTATTAATGAAGTTTGAACCACGTTTAAGTCAAATTTATCTTTTATAAAAAAAACTCTCGAAAAATTATTAAAATTTGCACTTTGATAGAAAAGTATATCTGAAACAATAACAAAAAATATCAAATTTTTTTTTACTTTTTTTTCTTCATTGACATTATTATCTTCTATTTCAGTGTATTTTAATTTTGTAAAACCTTCTTTTACAATATTGTAAATTATTATTAAGAATAAAATAAATGAAATTCCGGAAACAACAAAAAATGGAGTTCTTGGACTTGTATTATAAGAAAGTGCAGAACCAAGAAGTGGAACAAAAGCATAAAAAAAATTAGTAATTGAAGTAAATTTCGCATAAAAGGAAGCTCTTTCTGATTCTGGTACATTCAGCTTGACTATTTTTTTAAGCATATCACCCGTTGAATCAAACAAGGATGTGAATGCTGTCATGTACAATAAGAATGTCATATTAGGTGATATAGCTATAGAGAAATATCCAACAACACTTCCAAAACAGCTTGTAATAAGAGGGATGTATAAAGCTATTTTATCAACAAGTATACCCATTATCCAACAACTAATGTTACCAAAAACCTGCCACGCTATCATAAGATTTCCATAAGATATTATTGTTCCACCTATACTTTCAACAAAATAAACCATGACCGCACCTCCACACAATGCGTCTCCAAATGCATCTATTATACAACTAATTAAAACAAGTTTGTTGAAACCGTTATAAAGCATTATAAAAAAAATAATATATGTATAACTCTGATTTAATATATTATTTATAAAATGAATTAATGGTAAATCACCGATGTAGGGGATAATAACATTTTTTGAAGAGTGTTTATATCTTCAATAGATTTACTACAACGTCCAGCCAATGACATAACAGAACATAAAATATAGTACCTCCTATTATACTAAATCTACATTTTTCTTTATTTTTCGAAAACAGGTAATTCAATGGAAGAGATATCATACTTAAACTTATAACAACGGATGCTGGTATAACAGTTAAGAAAAAGATTTAAATAGCCCGGATATAAATAATAGTATGAAACTAAACCACCATTTTTTTTATAATAGTAGTACGTGGGTGTATCGGAAAGGTGATTCTTTTGGATGGCGAATGCAACTGACGAAAAAAGACCTATAAATTATAATCATGAAATAGTTTATTCAAATTATAAAATATTCAAAAAAAATAAAACATGTACTCAAATTTGTTTTTAAACAGTTAACGAGTCAAAATGTGTGATAGTAAACACTTTTTATAATTCGGTTTTAAGAAGTCTTATACTATCATTATAACGACTCGGTACACCCCAGTGATGAAGAGCGTGTCTACGGAGTCCCCTTGGTCTTAATTTATCCAGGCTTGAGTTTTTAAAAACATCCATTATGACGATCGGTGATTTTAAAAATTGAACAGGAATTCCTATACCTTGTAATAATGGAAAAATATGATCTAATGGATGATTATATTGAAGTTTATCAAGTACCGAAACTGCAACTTTAGCTGCGTTCACAGACCATATTACGGAAAACGAACCAAACACACCAGTTGTCATATTGGATAATTCTACTGTATTGTATTTTTCACTCTTTATAGATGAGTAAACATATTCGTTCCATATTGACGCACCCAATAGTAGTATTCCTCCACTTTCTACGTTTTTTTTAAACAAATTTTTGTTGCAAATATCTAACCAATGTAGATGAAAAAACTTTGAGAAACGTACATCGTCGTCGAATATCGCGGTCACGTCTGTAACAGTCTTTAGTATTTTTTTGTAGTTGTAGATATAATTGGTTTCTCCAATACTAAGTGTATCAGAGAGTTTTACAATATTTTCCGGATTTATTACTGTTATAGGATAAAATGGTTTTGGTATCAAAGTTTTATTTATAGTATAAAGAGATATAACATATGAATTTATAAACTCTGGAACATGTTCTTGTTTCAAATAGTTTACGCAATTAATGTTATAGTAGTAGAAAAGAAACATCCAAGAATCATTTAAATACATGATAGGATGTGTTATCGAATTTTTGCATGGATCTGAGATAACAGAAACCTTTTTATTTGTATGATTTTTAAATAACAAAAATTTATTTTTACTAAAATATCGTTTTATATTTGTATTGTAAACTGAAATATCATCATATATATGTTTTATATACATTCTCATGAATATAATATTATTATGACTTGTTATATCGCATCTACTGAATCCATTATGTAAGATTGTGTTTTTTTTCCATGTGTATGATTTATTGAAAATATAAAAACCTCTGTCACACAAAATATAGTTTGAATAATTGAAATCATACATATTTTTATAAATTTCTATATTTTTCTTTTGTTTTTCATAGTCTTTGTAATGAATCATCTGTGTTTTAGATAAAAAGTTGTTGACTAATGAACTTTGGACACTGCTTTTATGTTTTAGTTCGTTCCCATATACTTTATTTGATACTTTAAAAACTATAGGTGTTTCTATATTGGAAAAGTCATGTTTTTCAAATTTATATGCTAAAAAGTTCATATTTTATCAACAGACTTTTAATAAAAAAAAGATTATTATAAATGGAAATATCTTCTTTATGGGGAATTATTGCAGCACTTTTATCAGGTCTTTTTTCATCTGTAGCATTCACTGTTCAAAAAACTCAACTTTCTGTTACACCAATGTATTACTATTATGAAAAAAAATGGTGGTTTGGTTTTACAATTTTATTTGTATCTGGACTATTAAAATCTTTTTCTTATACTATTATACCAGCATCTGTAGTTGTAAGTTTGAGTATAATATCTCTTCCACTCAACTACTTTTTTTCTAGAAATAAAGAAAAGTGTAAAATTAGTATAATAGGAGGTACAATATGCATTATTTTAGGTTCTGTTATGTTATCAATGGCAGTACCTAGTAGCAAATTTATCGAGGATATAAATACTCTTCAAAAAAAATTGTTGTCTCCTAAATCGGTAATTTATCATGGAATTGTATTTATAACTTGTATTATTCTTCATTACTTTATTTATCCCAAAGAAAATGCAAGTACTAAAATACAATTGCTAGGTCTTTCTATTTATTCAAGTTTATCACACTCGATTGCAATAGTATGGGCAAAATCATTACTTATTGTGATTATTAATATAAATAATAATTGTTGTTCACATCTACTGTGGATACCATATGTAGGGTTTGTTATATCTATTATACTAGGCTTTTGGTCAGTTGCGTTTGTCGAACAAAAAGGTTTGTGTTCTTATATGCAAACAAAGTGGGTACCGATACATTTTATAACATCGTTGTTAAGTTTTACAGTTGCCGGTATACTTGTGTTTGATGAGTGGATTTATTTAAAATTTTCAAATCCTACAATTGCAATTCTTACTAGTTCATCTTTTATTCTTATATGGGGAGTAGTATTAGTGGCTTCGTCATAATTATACTTAAAAAAAGTTTGGAAAAATATAAAATTTTAAAAAAGTAAACCGAATAAGGTTGTGTATTAACAACTCTTCTAATAATCAATACTATGTTTTACAGCCCCACAAGCGTCAGACATAGCAGAAGGTGCCCTCGATTCCACTTCTCCTCTTTCATGTCCACTCTCACGTTTGGGAACACACAAATTGTTGTTGAAAGACGTGAATGACATTGCGGAACCTGTGCGTGATGGAACTTCTCTTATCGTATCTGACTTGTAATCATTTTCACATGTACGAACGGATACATCTCTATGAACAACTCTCGAACCCAAAGCTTCAGAGTTCATTCTGACGTCGTCAAATGAACCTCTTACGCTGTTACTTTCTTCAAATGTAACAGGCTGTAATCCACATACATCGGTTTGTGTCATGAGATTGGATCCCAATCTATTTTGTTCTTTCAATTCTTGTTTTGTTACAACTTTTTCATGTATTTGTGGAACACGACACTCAGACTGTAGATGAATTACGGGATGTAATAATCGTTTTGATCCAGAGACTCTCTGTTCTTTTAATTTCATCTCCGGTTGTATGTTAAAACAATCATTATCTATATTTCCTTTTGCTCCCATATTTGGATTACTAACAGACCCTACATTTTTATTTTCATATGAACTAGGCCGACATGCTACGTGACTTGAAGAAAACGCATTTACTGATCTTTTTAGATGACCTGTAATATCCGAGGAGCCTACAGATTTTGGAGCGGTTGTTTTGGGTAGTTGGCAATGTTTAATATCAAAACCGTTATTTCTCATACTATTTATAGAAAAACTTGTGTCCGATGATATTCGTTCTTTTGGAACATGAATCAAATCACACTCTGTATTTGCGGTGTTTAGTACTGTAGAATTATTTTTTCCATCTTTTGATCCCAAATTTTGTCTAGGATATGTTTTAAGCTTGTCTGGAATATTTTTGGATTTTATTTCTGTGTTTATAGTTTCTTTTTCAGGAAGACGATTAGTTGGATACATGTTTGGTTTTATGCATTCTGAATCAGGTAATTTTTTATTTCCTTGGTTTGTAATGGTAACTGATCTGTCTTTTCCTAAAATTGTATTAGAACGTATTCCACAAGAATCTAATTGTTGGTCTACAAAAATTAGTTTAAGTTCTTCATCTTCCTCACCGTCCAACCGTTCCTTTACAGGAGTCACTGAAGCACAATCTGAAAACGGAAGATTTAGTTTTCCATTTTTAAAAGTTTCACTTCTTTGAGAATTTTGAGGTACAGATTCTGGATTTAAAATACAACTTTCAATACCGGTTTCACTTTTTACTACTACTGTATTTTCAGATGTATCATTTCTATTGGGCTTTGAAACATTGGGATGACTTACAGAACAATTTGTGTCAACTCCTTTCATTTCTATGCTCGATTTGTATGCAGAGACCTCATGTTTTATAGTCCTTGATTTTGTGGGTTTCTTGTAACAATTATCGATTTCGGATCCTTGTTGAAACAATCGTCCTTTTACAGCTACTTCTGCATCTTTTAATAGAGGTATAGGTCTTGTTGGATCACATGCTACAATTCCTCCTCCCAGTGAAGCAGAACGAGCAAACACACTTTTATGAGGTTTCGAACTAGGTTCTACATTGACTTGTGAACATCCATCCATGTTGAATTGTTTTATTTGACCGTCGAACGTTTTGTAGTGAGATCTGTTTGTATCTATTAGTTTTTGAGCACGTGTTTCATGGCCACTCTTCAAGTTATAACCATCGTATCCATCTCTGCTAGTTTCTTTACCAGAAAAACATTGCAAATGTGATTTGTTGGTGTTTAAGTTGATTGAATTTCGATTGACGGATTGACTAGATACTTTTGCTTGAATGTATTGTGTGTTTTCTTCACATATTGGTTCTAAATTTGAAGCGTCTCCTTTTTTCTTTATGAATCCAGTTCCTGTAAATGTATCAAGGCTTCTAGATTGGCGTATATGTTTTGCCATTTGATTTGCAGGAGGTGGTTTTTCAAATACAATATTTTGTTGTCTTCCAAGACGATCTTTATAACTTTTTACCAATTCGCGGTTATCAATCATATCAGATGTCCAATCATCGTCTATCGAAGCATGGCTAAGAATACGAGGATCCGTTTCCGGAAATATCAAACTTTCTTTGGGACAGTTTTGGTTTCCAAATTTCTTATTAGTATTTATGTTTAAATCATCTCTTGCACCATACTGTCCAACGTTATTAAACAACATGTTGGATACTTGATTGCTTACAGGCAATTCTTCAAATGTGTTGTTCTCCAAAACAGGTTTTTTGTAATCGGTTTCAATTTCATCAAATGTAATAGAAGCTGACGTTGTTGTCATTTACTTATAATAAAAAAATTTTTAAGTGTTTTTTGATATCCACATTTATATGTTTACCAAAAAAAAATATTATAAAGACTAATATAAATGAATATTGTTTATAATAAGTTTCAGTCTACATTGATAGAAAAGTATAATATAGGTTCCGGTATAATACCTATAAGTATTGATGACACAGGGAACATACGCATACTTTTGGCAAAAGAAAGATACAGTCCTAATTGGAAAGGAAGTAATCGATGGAGTGGCTTTGAAGGAGGTAAAAAAAACTTAGAAACGTGTATAGAAACAGCTCTTCGTGAATTTAATGAAGAAAGCCTAGGAGTTGTTCAAACATTTAGAGACATGAAGGATTCACTCGTTAACTATGAGTATAACTATAGATTTGTGGTAAATATACACCAAGATAAACTTTTAAACAAGTTTCACACTACATACATAGTTCAAGTACCTTGGCAACCGAATTGTATTAATGATTTTAAACAGGTAAAGGATAGACTGTTAAATATTCACACATGTAACAAACTTCTTCAATGTATAAATTCTATGATAGGAAAATATAAAATAGGTGGAAATTTTTGTTTTAACGACATTTCTGGAACACTTTCTGGAATAAAAAATGTTTCAAAAGTAAATAATACTATAAAAGTTATTATTAAAATAGATAATAAAGAACATATAATATATGATGATTCTTGTGATTATTTACTTTTTTGGAAACCAGCTGTAGAAATATTAACTTCTATGGTGAAAGACTTTAACCACCCATGTCTTACTATTATAAAAGATTGTTATGGAAACATTTATAATGTTATTGTAAAGGATGATTATTTGGAAAAAGAATGTATGAAGTGGTGGACTATAAAAGATTTAAAAGAAGTTTGTAAAAATGGGGGGACGTGTGAAAATGAGTCCTTTAAATGTTTTTTTATGCCGGTTATCAAAACATTACTTGACGAACTAGACTCGTTAAATTAGAGATTATTATATATTAAAATAATTTTTATAAAAAAAGATATATATTAAAACTAAATACACACTTGGTTGTAAAACTTTTTGTGAGTATATATACGTTCGTTCCCCATTAGCGACTGTAGTGACTGACTCAGAATGGTGTTAATCATTTCCAAAGGAACGGATAAAAAAAATATGTACCTTAAAAAGGACCCATGAGCGATGTCCCTCTCATAAAGAGAATCTTTGACGAGGACCTTCCATACTCGAAGCACAAAAAGTTGTACGACAAGGTTGGATCCGCCCTGGAAAACTTTTTCCTCTCCCACGAGATGCAGAGGGATTCCCGTTTCAAGGACACGGACGTGGCACACTCCCTCGCCGACTTTGAGAGCGCACCCATCCAACTGTTCAGGTACAACGACTACCGAGGGTGGAGGGTGGGAGGGTCTCGATACGAAAAGCACATGAACAGGGAGTACGTTCGATGGTCTACGCACAGACGGGTGGGAAGGGGAAGTCACGGCCTGGAAGGAGGATCCGCGCTTTGGTATCACCATGGGAAGAGGTGGATGCAGGACAACGGGAAAGAGTGAATTGTACACAGGTAATACTGACATTTTCTTTACTGTACGTCGGTCTGTGTAACAACAGGAACTTTGGTTTCTTCTGAAACAACTTCCACTTTTGCATTCTCATAAGATTTTACAATATAAGAATAAATATCATAAGAAACATAGTATGTCCCGACTACGTTGCACTGTTTTTTAGAATCCATTTGTAAACTTGGAATTTTATTTTCATTATTTCTTAAAATATAAAGAACAAGATCTAGTAGACTGTGTTCTTCCATAACACCATTAAGGCTATTGTAAAGTTTAAGACGTACAGCAAACTTTGCCCAATACTTTCTAGTATGAGCAACTGAATCGTAGTTTTTTACAACATTCATAACGCCATCAATTTTACTTGCCAAAGTTGTGATCCACCATTTTGCATAGAGAATATTATTTTCTGAAATTTGCTGATCTTTTGTTTTTGGTAAAACTTCATTTTCAACACATTCGCTCCATTTTTTTTCACGGCTTCCTCCATTGGGCACAGTCATTTTTATTTATTAAAAAAATATTTATTCTGATTCGACCGAACATAAATTATATATATAATATAAAAATGAATGAAGAAAAACAAAAAATTAAAAACAAATCAGAAATAAAAAACATATGGAATGGTGAAAAACAGATAAAAAAATTAGTATCAAGCTGAAAAAGTATAAAAGAGAAGCGTCAAAAACGATGATAAACATTCCGTCTTTACAATATGCTTAAAACACCTGTGATGACTACTAGAACATAAATATAATTAAGTTTTATGTACGAGATTAGGTGTCATGAAATTCTATATATCCAGCATTTTCTGCTATTCTTCTGTATAGAACTTTCTTTTTCAAATAACTATAACGACTGTCTTTTATATTATTATCTTTTTTATATTTTTTTTCAAACTCTGACATGTTTTTTCGAAACTCTCTTTTTTTTTTCCTCAAAAGTTTGTACAATTCATTTTTCCGTTTTATCATATCATTGTATTCACGTTCCTTTTCTTTTTCGTTTAAATACTGTTTATATATTTTTTTCAAAGTTTCGCTTGCACTATTCATGTGTATCATTTTAACAGCTTTTTTATGATAATAGTAAATACGTTTTTGATTATACTCTAAAATTAATTGTCTTCTAATAATAGAAGAATCCTCTTTGTCGATAACAAAAGGAGGCAATCTTCGACAACATGGACAATCTATGTTACCAACCTGAATATTCCGTACTATACAATCTGTGTGAAATACATGACCGCATTGTTCCAGACTGTATGAGTCGTCTTCATCAACTTTATCCATACATATTGTACAAATAGACATTTTTGGAAAAAAAACTTTTATAAAAACTGATTGTATAGAGAATGGAAAAAATAAATATATTTTTTATGAATTAAACAAAAGACATGGAAAAACTCAATATCCAGTTGTCGCAACTAAAGAAAAAGTTGTGAAACGCGGTAGTAAAGACACATTAAATGTATATGTACATCCCTCTTTCGCCGACGAATTGATACGACTCAATCCACCGGCAATCGGAAGTAGAATTACCTATAAGTATTTTGAGGAAACTACGAATGGTCTACCAAGATTTCCAATATATAAGGGGATTCGGGCTGACTAGGATTATCACAAAAATCAATCTCAAAGCGTGTCATTTACAATCATGACGAACTTTACATTACGACCACAACTATTCATGAGGTACTAGTTCCATCTGTACCACCGCAGACTGGATTTGCAAGATCTTCGATGATATTTGCTTTCGTTCCGGCGTATCCCTTAGCGACACGACAAACGGTAAGCCAATCAATTGCACTGCCACATGGTACGTGGTGTGCATTCAATTCGTTTGCTATTAAACCTGAAAGAGTACGTGATGCTTCAGTTTGCTTAATTAATTCATTAGGATACGGATTACTTGTTTTGGGGTCAGCGTATATATACTGTCCTCGTGGTGTGGTGCATTTTACACTCCAGCCATTTCCATTTCCAGTTTTGTGATGTTGACTCCAACTAGATTGTTTCAAATCAAGAATTGAATCTTTTATCGCTTGTCCATCATCTTGGATATTATTGATATCATCGTTGATCGATGCTATATCCTGAGAAAGAGTGGTTTGCATTGAGTCTCCCGCATCTTTGGTGTAACAAATTTGATTGAGCCTATCATCTAATTGAGCTTGATTCCAGGTAAATGCATCTTTTTTCTGTGCCATATAGTCTCCCAATGGACAAACATTTGCCGTGCACATTGCATTCGAAATATTGTTGTTGAAAGTAACAGAATTTGTCAAAAGTGTACTCACATCAGTCCGCACTGATTGCGAGTCTGAAATTCTAGTCAGACAAGCATCATCACACGTTGCGTCATCACCCTTATCTCCTTGTGGTCCTTGAGGACCATCGTTCCCAACAGGTCCTTGTGGTCCAACAGGACCACTAGTTAATTCTATGTTTGAAAGATTCGTTTCAAGCGTTGAAATCTTTTGAGCCAAATCGTAAATTTCTGTAATAATATCATTTATACGAGTACATGCATTTTCTAATTCATCTACATTTTTGTTACTAGCCAAGTAAGTTTCCCATGTACAATTTTTTTCATTTAATTTTAAATTATTTAATGCTTCCACCATTTTTTTATATTAAACCAAAAAATAAAGTTTGTAATATTTATAAATTCACTATGGAGAATAACATGCCCCGACTGGAAAATATTTTGAAATTATAGCAATTAGTCGTTACGAACACACTAATATAAATATGCTATACTATAAACAATGATTCGTCTTGCTTTTATTATATTAGAATTTGAAACTTACTATTTAGCGCTCTTTCAGGTGTAATTTTATCAAACTTGTGGGTTACATAAATTATGTATTGAATGTAAAAAATTATATGACTCTAAATGTTCTACTCATAAAATTAGTTATGAACTGGTATCAATAAAGGATAAAATAAAAAGTATGAAAGAAAATTAAAAAAATGGAATTAAAAGTGCTAAATTTTTAGAATATTATTATAATTAAAACTTTAAAGATTTCCTCCAATATTTTTTTCCATCGAGTTTTTGGAAAGTAACAAAATAAATAAACATAAGAATATAAATATGTAATTACAATTTATTAAACTCATATATTCGAGAATGTATAATAAAATAATAAATTGTAAAACTAGTACATACATTCGACTACAATTAAACTTTAAAATCCAAGCCATCATCTATTTTATATTTTATAGAAAACTAAACTAGATTAGAAAGAATGTAAGCAGAAACGCCCAACATGGCAGAACGCCCAGCTACATCTTCTAGAAAAATAAGATTTTCGTCAGGGACTATGTTGGAAACCAGTTTTCCTGGTTCAACTCCTTCTTTTAAAGTAAAGTTTGATCCAAATCTAGAAAGGTATCCAGCTTCCACAAGACCAGCAGCCGAAAAAAAATTTACTTGTGTGTCTACAGACTGACTCGAAAGATACGTAACCGGATTCTCACCAGTCAGAGCATTGATTGCAACCATTGCCGGTAATGCTAAAAGCGCAGTGCGACCGTGTTTAATTTCTGAATCTCTTGCAAAATTTTTGTCAACTTTTGACAGGAATGATGTTCCAAAGCACGATACAGCAGGGATAATAAAAAGAAGACGACTCATCATTTTTGTTCGTATATTTTAAAAATAATAATCTGATTCATTGTCTTATTTATTGTCTGACAATATAGATTCCCAGTGAATCTTTTCCGATGTAACTTTTTCGTTTGGTACATAATCCATTAAATATTTAAAAGCTTTACATGCATTCGACCTTTGTATTCCCATTTTGACACTCTTTTTGGAAAGATTTACGTCTTTTTTCACCATTCGTACAACATAAGATATTCTCGGGGATCCAGAAGTCACACAATGAAGTTTCATATTGTTGAAAACATTCCCATAACCTACTGAGTTTGGGAACTCGTATGCAAATATTAAGAATGGAACAGATAAAAATGTCACAAGTTTGTGAAAAAATGAATATATCCCAAACATGACTATTGTCTGATAATGTATATATGAAAGAATCACACCGTTGTATGATTTTAAACTACCACCATTTGTGGTCAAGTTAAAATGAACGCTCAAAAAGTCTTCATTTGCGATAGACTTTATTGGACTTTCTACTATAAATGGTCCTAAACTTTCATAATCAACATGGTATGGTACAAGAGAACCATCACTTTCAAAAATTACGTCGAATGCAACAATATGGTAGGGATATTTTTCATAAAGTTTCTTTTTTATATCGACCATATTCTCCATATGTATCAACATAGGACAGTATACTCTTTTTTT
>MDTB01107498.1_pt1 | contig 12454 bp, 9 predicted proteins | sample 811161 | NCBI WGS metagenome assembly MDTB01 (sample SAMN05326650, study PRJNA326480) | marine metagenome | isolation source: seawater | place: Mediterranean Sea | collected 2009 | reverse complement strand
TTGTTACCAGTAATACAAATGCTACGCCACTTAAACAAAACAAATAAAATCAATAATTTAAATAAAATTTAATGGATATTTGCCAGGCTTGATGCACCATTATGGTGCGCTTGCCCATTTATAAGGAAGAATGCAGGCAATGATAACGCCGCCATACCTGACGCCCTCGGCTACTGAAAAAAATGACTCATGGCTGGCATCGACCCCTTCAGGCCTCAGACCAGCTTCGCCTCATAAGTCATGGTTGGCCGGGGCAAACTCACTGCTGCTACACACTGTGATTATCAGTGCTCTGGTATGGCTGACGCCTTTTTCCAGCTCGTCCCCGACGCCCAATATCAAAGCTCGGGTCATTAATGCCAGCCTCTATACCTATTCAGACCCGGTGGTTGCACCGCAACAGATTCCGGTGCCGAACTCTGATAAATCGCCGCGACCTCAGGGTACAAATGTTCCCCTATCCGGGCTGACAGTTAACAAAGACAACAATACTATTGTGAAGGCACCCACACTGCGCGCCGCTTCTGGCACCGTACAAACCGAACCGCCCCGGCAAACTCTATCCCAGAGCGCTGAAGTACCGGTTCTCCCTTCTGCTACTTCCCCTTCTTTACCTAGTAGTTCCCCACTTTCTGATAACAAAAGTGGTTCTGTGAGACAGGCTACAGCCAGTTATTTTTCCGCAGCCCACGCCCGGCAAAGGCTGCAGCATGCCCAAGAAGCCGCGCATACTATTCAGCAACGTAAAACAACCCGTATTCTTACGGACCCCCGTACCGTGAGCCAGTTACAGCAATTACCTGATCCGGCTGCCCCGGTATCTGTAAATTGCACCGGAAATATCAATAAAACGCTGGCATTTATCAGTCAATACACGCAAGGCAGAGTCCGCTGCAGTGAGGTTACGCAACATCTTCAACACACCATTGACAGCCGGGTTAAACAGCACTCGGCTAAACGCTAGCTATTTACTATAAAAGCCGGTAGCGTTTACCAAATTATGTCTCTACCCCACCAATTCATTACTTTTGGTGGTAACCATCAACAACACGGAGATCTGCACGTGGCCGCAGCAAATTTACTGGCTTTAATAGACGACATTGCCACCCTACTTGACGATGTTTCGGTCATGTCAAAAGTAGCGGCCAAAAAAACCGCCGGTGTTTTAGGCGATGACTTAGCGCTTAATGCTAACCAGGTGCAAGGCGTGCGCGCCGACCGTGAACTTCCGGTGGTATGGGCGGTAGCAAAAGGCTCATTGTTAAACAAAGTGATTTTGGTTCCGGCGGCATTACTTATCAGTGCATGGGCGCCGGTACTCATTACAATATTACTGGTGATTGGGGGGCTATATTTGTGCTACGAAGGGGCCGAAAAGGTTATTCATCGTTTATTTCCTAAAGACTCTGCAACCGAAGCCAGCGTCCGAATACAGCGCTTAGCGGATGAAACGGTTGATTTAGTCGCGCTTGAAAAAGAAAAAATAAAAGGGGCGATTCGAACTGACTTTATCCTATCTGCAGAAATTGTTGTCATTGCGCTAGGTACTATTCAACAGGCAAGCTTTGTTACCCAGGTAGGGGTGCTGTGTGCCTTAAGCCTCGCCATTACTATTGGCGTTTACGGACTGGTCGCGGCCATTGTGAAGCTGGATGATGTCGGGCTTTATTTTATTAGAAAATCTTTAACCGGAGGCTTTAATCGCTTACAGCATTTTATGGGCCGGGCATTACTTGTTGGTGCGCCTTTACTTATGAAAGCGTTAGCCTTTATTGGCACCATTGCTATGTTTTTGGTAGGCGGCGGTATTTTAACCCACAGTATTGCGTATCTGCATCACCTTATTGAACCCGTTTTGACTGCAACGGGCGAGATGGCCACTGTAACCAGCATTGTGCTTGACGGCATTACCGGATTTATTGCCGGCGCACTGGTGGTAGGTCTGTTAGCGACAATTAGCAAACTGAGAAAATAGCATTATAGAGTTGGTTATTTTCACCACCTCTATAATGCCGAAGTAGCTAAAAATTAGCTAATCTCACCCAGTAAGATTTTTTCACTTAGCTTATATATGATAATACGCTATATTTATCATACGCTTAGCGAAAATTCTTAATGTGGCACAACTATCGCTATGCTTTAGGCAACTAAATGTAAATGCTCCTGCCCATAATGACGGAGCAATCGCGTTGGTATTTACAGGCCAGGATTAGGTCTGATTGTAGTTGCCAGCACAGGGTTAAGTGAGGCCACCATGATAAGCTATACTGCTGTATTTATTGCCGCTATGGCACCGCTCGTTGCCTATATTACCTGCGCTTTAATTTTTAGCAGCGTATATAAATTTATCGAGCGCAGATAACCTGCTTGGTCAATTTTAATTTGCCTGGACTTTACCCTTACCTCTCAACCTTGTTGGGGTTATTTGGTAAGGGTATTTTTTAAAACCAGCGCTCCCACCAGCTTTTTTCTTTGTCACCATTACCAGACGCATCGATAGACTTGCCTCTGCAGTCAGTTCGCGGTGGTGGTAACACCTCTAAAATAGCCGGAACACTTAATGAGTCCGGGCACCCGGCTACCGTAACTTCTCCGGTGTCTTTATTGAAGTGGGCGATACCCAGCCCGTTGGGAAAACGGCGTGACAACGATTTAGGTGCCTGCATTTTTTGATAATTAATAAATACTGGTAACGCGCCACTGGCTCCTGTCAAATTTACCGATTTATTTTCATCGTTACCCACCCAGATGGTACTGACGTTATTTCTGTCAAAGCCGCTGAACCAGCTGTCACGATAGTCATCAGTAGTTCCGGTTTTACCTGCCATATTGACCCTTGAAAATTCTCGTCCCAGACGCTTAGCAGTCCCCTCTCGGGTAACTTTAAATAATCCATAATTCAATAAATACGTGGCAGCTTCATCGGCGCGCTGCGCATAAAACTCAGCATGCTTCCATAGCAATTTATCACTGGCAGAGACCACCGCTGAAACAGTATGCAAAGGAATATAACGCCCATTATTTGAAATGGTCTGGTACATCTGGTTGGTCTGTAATACAGACATACTCATTGAGCCCAGTGTTAATGCCGGTACTTTGCGAATGTCAGTTTCTACGCCCAGTTTTTCTACCGTCTTTATGACTTTATCCAGCCCTACTTCCATGCCCAGATTTACCGTAGGTACATTCAGCGATTCAATCAATGAGGTGATAAGCGGTACCTGCCCGCGAAACTCCTTATCGTAGTTACGAGGCGACCACATTTTGTCATCGCGACTTTTAAGCGTAATGGGTTTATCTTCTAATGGCGTGGCCAAATTGTATTGTGTCGGGTCCTCCAGTGCACTTAGATACACCGCAGGTTTTATCAGTGAGCCCACCTGTCGCTTGGCGTCCAGCGCGCGGTTGAAACCGTTATAGTCAGGCTGACGTGACCCCACTATAGCGCGTACCTCCCCACTGCCAATATTGGTGACTACCATCGCCCCTTCAAGTGCCGCTTTACGATCTTTTTGTAAATTATCAAGAGTTTGAGTTAACGCTTTTTCGGCTCGACGCTGCGCGTAGATATCTAAGGTAGTAAATACTTTCACACCCGAGTCGCGCAAGCTTGAATCGGCTAAAATCTGCTGAAGCTCTTCGCGGACTTTTTGCATAAATGCCGGATGCTTACCACTGGCCAAACTTGCCCCTGAAGCAAGCTTTAAAGGCATAGTCAGATATTGTTCGTACTGCTTGGCGCTTACTTCATTGGCTTCAAAGAGCAAGCGCAAAATTAAATTACGACGCTCCAGAACACGTTCAGGATGACGGCGGGGGTTATAGTATGAGGGGCCCTTTATCATCGCCACCAGGGTGGCAATCTCTGGGACATTTAGCTCTGCAGCAGGCCGGTCGAAAAAGTAATAGCTGGCCAGACCAAATCCGTGTACGGCGGTTTCACCGTCCTGGGCTAAAAAAACTTCGTTCATATAAGCCTGAAGAATTTCACTTTTACTGTAACGGGCATCAATGATAATCGCCATTAATGCCTCTTTTGCTTTACGAACCAACGACTGCTCGCGGGTTAAAAATAAGTTTTTCACCAGCTGCTGAGTTAGTGTACTGCCGCCCTGCACGGTTCTGCCCGCTTTTATATTTGCAATTAGTGCTCGTAAAATAGACAGGGGCGCAACGCCGTGGTGATCGTAAAAGTCACGGTCTTCAACCAAAGTTAGTGTTTTAGGTAGCATGGCCGGAACAGTTTCAAGATTTAGCAGCATTCTATCTTCTCGCAAGCTACTGACCAGGCGCGTAACCAGCCACGGCTCAAGACGCACTGTACCCACCTTTTTACCCGCAGTGTTGTCGGTAATACTGTTAATACGATTACCCTGCCAGGCAATAGTTAGCTTACGCATACCCTGGGCTCCGTCAGGAAACTGAAAACCTCTACGCATGACTACCAGGGTTTTGTTCCAGTAAACGTACTCGCCGCTGCTATCTGGCCGACTAACCTTGCGGTAGCCTAACAACGATAGTTCTTCAAGAACTTCATTTGGGGTAATTTCGAGATTTTTGCTGAGCACCAATGGACGCGCGTAAATTTGAGCAGGCACCTCCCATTTATTACCGGTAAAGGTATGCTTTATTTGGGCGTCCAGATAAAACATGTATCCTGCAGCGACCACAACCACCACGATAAAAAGCTTAAAAAATAAGCCTGGAAATTTTTTCTGCGAGGGTTTGGATTTTGTTTTAGATTTAGAGTGTTTTTTCGCCACAAGAATGCCTGCTCTGTTTGCACAAAAATGGTGCCTGAAATACGGATATTAAAACGTTATACGCTTTTTTAACGCTAACCGCTGGCATTGTATCATTCCCAAGGCGTTGAGCGCATTGCGCATGTATACACAGTTGGCAAAAATTGAGCTCATTCTATATCTATTATATTAAAAACAGGAGGATGGTAATTTATGAAGATAGACTATCAAACAATGATAAGACGATTTAACTGAGCGTTAAATCCAAAGGTAAGTGACAATAAGCAATAGCAGACTATGGTGCTGAACAGGTAGGAACAAAAAATCAGAAAAAAGTTAGCGGCATATACACACAGTACATTAAAAGGTCAGGCAAACTACAACCCCAGGGAAAAAATCCCTGAGTATTGTATGACAGCGTCTGAATTAGCTGTTTTCCTGACGGTTGTCGCGAGCAATAGTAAGCACTCGCTCACGCAGTTTTTCGTTTGTTTGAACCTGCTGAGCAATGGTGGTATAAGTTTCTACCGTTAAACCGGTTTCCTCAATTTGCTCTACCATTTCAGTTTGCGCTTGCTTTTGAATTTCTTGCGCTTTTTCCGGACTCTCTACACTTTTAAACTTCGAGTCGTACTTATTAGCCACATCGCTTACTGCTTCCATTGCCATGGTGAATTTAAGCAAGGTGGTGTCGTCGAAGTTTGCAGACTGTTGTTGCATGCTATCTTTGGGTGCCTGCTGCATAGTGTCTTGCTGCGCATTTACAGAAAAAGAAGCACAGCTTGCAATAACGGCACCGGCGGCAATAGTCTTAACAAAATTATTCATACGTTGACTCCAGGTCAGTTTCGATTTGCTCATTAAATTCAAATAATGAGCGTGCACCATAACCAAAGCCAATTTCATACCAGGTCTTTATAATCAATAAAAATCAACAAGTTAAATGTCACCTCAATAATAAGATGTAAAAAAACCGTGGTAATGTGTCTGTTTTTCTCACACCCCCACCCGGTAAATTTGCATCACTTTGCCGGTTTTGGTCGTAGCAATCATTTACACAATAATTTACATCGATAAGTTAAATAAACACGCGTTCACTCGATATGAAATTTTTGTCGCATCTGAGCGTGGCTTTGCGATAGCATGAAAATACGGTATTTTGGGGTAATAGTATGAAGCGTTTTTCCAGTAAGAAAGCCGGTCTTTTGACCGCCTCAATTCTTTTTTCTATCGGCGCTCAAGCGGCTGAAAATTTTGAGCAATGTAAAACCCGGTTACAGGCGAAAGCGGTCGACGAAGGCGTAGCTAAGTCAGTGGCAAATGATGCCTTTGCCAGCATAAACTTTGTGCCCCGAGTGATTGAGCTTGACCGAAGCCAGCCCGAATTTGTGACGACATTTCCTTCATATTATAGCAAGCGGGTGACAGATTGGCGGGTAAACAAAGGGCGCGAACTGCTGCAAACGCATAACGCCCTGTTAACCAGGCTAGAAGAAAAATACGGAATACCAAAACATTATCTGCTGTCGTTTTGGGGATTAGAAACCAACTTTGGTTCTTACAAAGGCAAAATGCCAGTACTTAGCTCACTGGCTACCCTGGCGTGTGATAAGCGTCGCAGCAGCTATTTTACCGGCGAACTAATGACCGCGCTTAAGCTGATTGAGCGTGAGCAGCTTTCTACCGACACGATGGTAGGGTCGTGGGCCGGTGCGATGGGACACACACAGTTTATGCCGTCTGCTTATTATCGTTATGCCACTGACGGCGATAACGACGGGCTGGCTAACTTATGGGAAAGCATTCCTGATGCTCTGACCTCGGCAGCTAATTTTTTGAACAATCTGGGATGGGAACCCGGCTTTCGGTGGGGCCGCGAAATTGCTTTGCCCGAGAACTTTGACTATCGGTTATCGGGTTACAGTAATCGCCAGTCGGTTTCTCAGTGGCAGGAAGCTGGCCTGACCCAACCAGATGGTACTCCATTACCCGACAGCGATTTATCGGCCTATGTGGTAGTGCCGGCGGGTCATCAAGGCCCCGCCTTTTTGGCATACCCAAACTTTCGGGTCATCATGCGTTGGAACAATTCTGAGTTTTATGCGATCGCCGTGGGCAAGCTTGCTGAGCAAATTGCCGGAAGCAAAGGGTTAAGCGCCAGTTTGCCTGAATTACCTGCTTATAGTCGTGACGATATTATGAAGCTTCAGCAAGCCCTGAATCAAAAAGGGTTTGATGTAGGCAAACCCGATGGCATTTTAGGTCCGGCGACACGTGCTGGTATCCGAGATTACCAAATTAACAATGACATGATTGCCGATGGATTTCCGGCCCAAAAAGTAATGCAGCAGTTACAGGTGTCACCTTCTGCTGACAGCAAAAACGCTGGCTAACCGCACCCAAGGGTAAGGGCAGAGCCTTTTAAAAGGCGGTGTTCTTATCCTTTCATTGCGCGCTTAGTTTTGGTAGTTGGTTCTGCGCTAGCAGGGTCATCAGGCCAAAAATGCTTGGGATACCTGCCTTTCATTTCTTTTTTAATCTCCTGATAACTGCCTTGCCAGAATTGTCCTATGTCAGTGGTCATTTGCAGTGGGCGGCCGGCCGGAGATAACAACGAAATCACCACAGGTTTTCGGCCTTGGGCAACAGTGACCTTTTCGGCTTGTCCATACATCTCCTGCATTTTCACAGCCAGTACCACCTGTCCATCGCTCTGATAATCAAGTTTGTGTGTCTGTCCTGAAGGAGCTTTATAACGCCTGGGCAAAAGCGTATCCAGGGCATTTTGCATAGGCCAGGGCAAAGACTCGTGGAATAATTTACTCCAGGGTAAGTCACTCACCTGTCGCCAGGTACGACAACGTCCCAGCGCACCGTCAAGCCTTGCCGTGTCTATCAAATTTAGCGGGCACTCATTTTGGGGCCACGATGCTGGCTCACTAAAAGCCTGGGGTTGTGGCAGAGTGAGTTGTCCGGCCAACGATAACCGCTGTAACCATTGTCGGGCGCTATCATCTATTGGCCAGTCACCTACAGACAGAGTTTGCAAATGCTCTCGCCAGGCGTGGGCCAGAGGTTTTAACGCTGGCGCCGGCAACGGTGAGCTGTTGAGCTCTATTGCTTTAAAGTAACGTACTTTGCGTGCTTCCATCCGTAGCTCAGCACTGTTAAAACTCACCTGTTCGGTTGTGTGAAAATGATCGCCGAACCAGGCAACAATATCTGTTTCGGCGATTGGCTCAGCCAGACTGACTACCATACGACCTTCTCGCTGATGCCCATTTAACACCGCCATCCACCCACTGTTACCCAATTGCGCCGAAATAATAGCGCCTTTGCCACTGGCCAGCTTCCATTGTTTATGTTGAGCCTGAAAGGCAATCAAATCGGTGTACGCCATGCCTACAGCCACCGCAATTACCGCGCTTGAAAGCCTGTCAACCGACACCAGCGTAGTGTTTGAATCAAGCTGTTGTAAATATCGAGCCGCCTGTCGCTGCAGGCGTCGAAGCTGGGGTTTATCAAGCGTAAGTAACGTATCGCGCACACTGGTATCGGCTTTTACTTTCATCGTATCTTCCGCCAGCGCGGCCACCCACACTGCTGCTTGCACCAGCTCATCGGCCAGTGCATGAGTACTACGCTTTGCCTGAACCAGCATATGCGCCAGGCGGGGATGACACGGCAATGCGGCCAGACTACGGCCATAACCCGTCACCTGACAATGCGCCTTATCTAATTGACTGTGAGCATCACCCTGGCTATGGACATCCACTGCCCCAATCTGGTTCAGCACCTCTATGCCAGCATTACACTGGGCCTGACTGGGTTGATCAAGCAGAACTAAATCTTCAATTTGCGTTCCCCAACAAAGGGTATCAAGCATAAGTCCCGTAATGTCTTCTCGTAAAATTTGCGCTGAACTTTGGCGTGCCAGACGTTCATGCTGTTCTTTGGGCCACAACCGGTAGACGGTACCGGGCCCCAACCGACCCGCGCGTCCTTTACGCTGGGTTGCCGAAGCTTGCGAGATCATCTGGGTTACAAGCTGAGTTAGCCCGGAGCCAGGATGAAACTGCGCAACATTTTCAAGTCCGCTGTCGACGACTGCGCCAATATTAGCAATGGTCAAAGAGGTTTCGGCTATATTGGTGGCCAGAATAATCTTTTGCCGCCCCTGTGGGTCAGGTGCTAAGGCGGCATCCTGTTCATGTTTGGTCAGCGCGCCATAGAGCAGGTGCACCACCTGGTGGGTATTTATCTGCGCCCCAAGCAATTGGGCCACTTTGTGTATTGCGCCCGCTCCGGCTAAAAAAACCAACACATCTTGCCGGCAATTTTCGCACGCCTGCAGGGTAACCTCGCTAACCTTTCGATGTAACTGATGCCCTGGCACCTGACCGCAATAGACTTCTGCTACCGGGTACATTTTACCTTTAGAAGACAGCACCTGAGCCTCAGGCATTAAGGCTGACACAGCGTGGGTGTCCAATGTGGCCGACATGACCACCAGGCGTAAGTCTTCGCGCAAACTTTGCTGTATCTCCAGGCTTAGCGCCAGTCCGAAATCACTGTGAATACTGCGCTCATGAAATTCATCAAATACTATAATGTCGACCCCGGTAAGTTCGGGGTCGTGCTGAATACGGCGAGTTAAAATACCTTCGGTGATAATTTCAAGACGTGTTGCTGCGCTAACCTTGTTTTCGCCTCGTATCCGATACCCTACCTGTTGACCTACCTCTTCACCCAGTTGCGCGGCTAAATAGCTCGCTAAACTGCGCACGACTACCCGGCGGGGCTGCATCAATACAATTTTTTTGTTAGTAAAGTGTGCAAGTAACGCTAAGGGCAGTACAGTAGACTTTCCAGCTCCCGGTGGGGCCGATACAATAGCATTTCGCTGGTAAAGCGCGTCACATAATGGGCCAGCTATAGCCTGGGCAGGAAAAACAAAAGTAGAGCAAGACATACACATCTCAGGCAATAGACAATCAAAGAAACCCTATTTTACGTAGTCATTAGCAAAATGCCCACCGCACATTTGCTCAGACGGGCCAAAAGGAGACTCTATGAATATGCGTTGTTTTGTCGGGCTGGATTTGTCAGTACGCAATAAACTGGCTTTAGATGACTGGCGTAGGAAGGCTCTTCCCGATTTAACACCGTTAGCTTCGGGCCGGGACGAGCGAGGCCAACGTGAACCAGGCTCATACAAGAAAGTCGCAAAAACAGGGGGTAAAAAGTCTGCAGTGGCCGTTCCGGCGGCTAATTTTCATCTGACACTGGCGTTTTTAGGTAATGTAGAAGCCCGACAGCACGAAACGCTGATTAATGCCTTAGACGACATTCAGCAAACGCCTGTGAGTCTAAGTCTGGATAGCACTGGCTGGTGGGCCGGCCCTAAAATTTTACATTGCGCCCCCTCCAATGTACCTGACAATTTAATCGAACTGGTACGCCAGGTAAAAAAAGCGGCCCGGGCTGCTGGCATTCAAACCGAACAAAGGCCCTACCAGCCCCATGTGACTATTGCCCGCAAAGCCACCGACAATATGCCACCGCCTTTATTTACCCCCCAAATAGAGTGTCATTTTACTCAGTTTCATTTATTTGAGTCGTTTAGTTCATCAGGCTCTGTCGCCTATCCTATTCGCAAAAGCTGGCGGCTGACTGAAAATCTGACTGTTCGTGAACGCTTAAGACGCGGGCTGGAGTAGATATTTTCTTTACAATTGCACAAGGGGTGGGTAAAAAAGGACAGCCGTTTTCATTATAGAGTTTGCTATGCAACATACATTTCGACTTGTGATTGACTGTCCCGACCAAATTGGTCTGGTCGCAAGTGTTTCTCAGTTTTTAGCCGATCAACAGGCCACCATTGTTGAAGCAAATCATCATACCGACCAACAGACTGGTCGTTTTTTTATGCGTCACGAAATAGGCACCCATCGGCTAGCCTTGGATCATCGTCAGTTTATCAAAGCGTTCACACCACTGGCGCAAGAATACAACATGCAGTGGAAACTTACCGACTCGTCACGTAAACAGCGTCTGGCGCTATTAGGTAGCCTTGATTCTCATTGCCTGGTCGATTTGCTGCATCGCTGGCACAGTGAAGAATTGTATTGCGATATTCCATGTATTATTTCTAACCACCCTCAGCTTAAGCAGTTTGCTGACTGGTACAAAGTCCCTTTTCACTGGGTTGATTTTAAAGGACAAAGTAAATCACAAGCCTTTGCTCAAATAGCTACTCTACTTGATGAATACAAAATTGATTTGACCGTACTGGCCAGATTTATGCAGATTTTTCCCGATACCTTATGCGATCAGTACAAAGGCAAGATCATTAATATTCACCACAGCTTTCTGCCATCTTTCGCCGGGGCCCGGCCTTATCAGCAAGCCTACAACCGGGGCGTTAAATTAATAGGCGCTACCTGTCACTATGTCACCAGTGATTTAGATGAAGGTCCTATTATTGAGCAGGCGGTAAAACGTATAAGCCACAGTGATGATGCACAGGATATGGTTCGTAAAGGCAAAGATTGTGAGGTAACTGCTTTGGCCCACGGTGTACGCTACCACTTAGAAGACAGAGTGATAATTCATCGCAACAAAACGGTGGTATTTGCCTGATAATGAGCAAATACCACCCTTGGACTAATAAGACTCGCTCAGCATACGACGATGACGACGACGAATTTGCAACAGGTACCAACTGTTTGATAGGGCAAACAAACTTTCAGTAGCCGCTACACCCCAGCTATGATTAACAAACGCGTAAGTAGCAAACAACAAAGAGCCGCTGATCATGCACAACCTTAAGCCTGCTTCGCGGCAATGCAGCTCCCCAAAGCGATATAAAATAAAGGTCACTACCGGAAATATTTCTAACCAGCCTGTTTTACCTGTTATCGTATTTAAATAGCCGATAAGTGATGACATTAATATAATAAGAACTGCAGTAATACGTTGATCTACCAGTTTGTCTGTAATAAGCCGATAACTGGTGCTTAAGCCAGCTATGCTCATTACCAGTACCCCGGCCCAGGCTTCCTGCAGCGCCAGTGAAGTAGAGATAGTAATACACAGGCCCAAATTTAAAAACAGGACTTTACGCTCGGTATTTGACCAAAAAGACAGCACTGCCATTACCAGTGGCAAGCCGTGTATCAATATTTCTGTCAGCATTGCCTTTTCACCCCTTAAAAATGCCATCGATTAAATTTCGAGCAGAGTGTAAACCCTTACGGTTATTGGCCTCAAGCCTTTTTTTGTTATCATTTTGTGACGAACATGCTGCTGCGACAAACTGCCTGATTTTTACGTTTTATCACTGTAAAAATCCCGTTTATAAAGGCCATAACGATTTACTTCTCGTTACTATCCACTAGTATGGATTTTGCTAACAAAATGATAACGATTGACAGGAACTACTATGCATAAATTTACTGCATCATTAACGGCCGCTGCGGTCGTTTTTGGTTTAGCTGGTTGCTCAGGCAATAGTGAAACAAAAACACTTTCAACTCAGACAGCCACCGACACCCAAACCCAGCAGTTTGAAAACCCGCTGCTTAAGCCTTATCAGGGGCCTTACAGCGGCGTACCTGCTTTTGAAAGCATGCAGCTGGCTGACCTGAAACCGGCCCTCGAAAAAGGAATGGAACTAAACCTGGCTGAAATTGAAAAAATTGCCAATAACC
>MDTB01008215.1_pt1 | contig 12454 bp, 10 predicted proteins | sample 811161 | NCBI WGS metagenome assembly MDTB01 (sample SAMN05326650, study PRJNA326480) | marine metagenome | isolation source: seawater | place: Mediterranean Sea | collected 2009 | reverse complement strand
TCATACTGTGGTTTGATGGTCATTTGGCTATTCGTATATTTTTTTGTTTCGGTGCATATCTGCTGTTTTTCATGAAAAATTCTTATGATGGTTGAAAAAGTAAGCAGGAGAAAACAACAGTTTAAAATAAAAAAACTAGTAGTTTTATTAAATCAATTTAAAGTACGATGATGAAAATTGCCTGAAAAAGCTAGCCTGATCACAATATCCGAATATGTTAGTCCTCACAAAAGAGTATAAAAATATACGGATGGATATCATGCATACGTCTTATACGGGTTTAGGCCAGTCTGTCGTCGTGATCGACACCGGCCAAGGTGCGCACTACAATTCACATAACGTGATTTATGACTTGGATTTTGCGGATCATGACAGCGATGGACGGGATCCGATGATCTTCAGCCATGGTGCGATGGTTGGTGACGTTGTCTCCGACAATGCACCAGGGGCGGGGATCATTCATCTGAAAGTGGTATCGGATTTTGCCCGGTCGGCCCGAATGGAAGATATCGAAGCCGCCTTGGATTGGGTGATTGATCATGCCGAAAGCTTCAATGTCGCGGCCGTTAACGTCAGCTTAGGCTACGGCGACGTTGACCATGAAGTTGTTACATCGATAACGGACGAATTTGAAACCTTACGGGAAATCGGCGTGGTATCTGTGGTGGCCGCCGGCAATGGCGGGCTCAGCAACACCAATGACGGTATTAACATTCTGGCCGCGAATTCGAATGTGATCGCTGTTGGCGCATCAACCAAGGATGACCAGGCCGCTGCTTTCTCGCAGAAGGGCCGGCTACTTGATGTCTATGCCCAAGGCGAGGATGTGGGCGTTGACATGCCGAAGTTTTACCGTGGTGAGATGGAGGTTGACGGCACCTCGTTTGCCGCGCCGCAGGTTGCCGCCGCCGTTGCTGTCGCGCAGGAAGCGGCGCTGGTCAGTTGGGGGCGTGAAATGACACCCCGGGAGTTTGATCATCTCATGCTCGCGACGGCAAGCACCCAAATCGACGGCACAGCGCTGCTGCATGTTGACTCAATGCTGGCCGCGATCCAGGCAAGTTACGATTTCTTAGCCTAAGCAGCGGCGCGTTGTCCGCGCACCAATTGCCCTGGCAGCGCGCCGGTTGCTTGGCCATCACGGTAAATTGTTTGACCGGAAACGATGGTTGCCCGATAGCCATCGGCACCTTGCAGTAAACGGCGGCCTCCGGCCGGCAAGTCTGCGGCGACGTAAGGTCGGCCAAAAGCGACTTTGTCCCAGTCAATTATGTTCAGATCGGCTTTTAGCCCAACAGCGATCTTGCCGCGATCGCCGAGGCCGGCGGCAGCTGCCGTATCAGAGGTCAGGCGGCGGATAATTTCCGGCAGCTCGAAGCGTTGCCGCTCGCGGCCCCAATATGACATCAGCCAGGTTGGAAAACCGGCATCGATAATAAAGCCGACATGGGCACCGCCGTCGCCCAATCCCATAATGGCGTTGCGATCCGCAAGCATTGCTTCTGGCGTTGACATATCGTGGCTGGCATAGTTCACCAGCGGCGCATAAATAAAGTTACGGCCCTCATCTTCGATCACAATGTCATAAGCAACTTCGGCAGCACTGCGGCCTTCGCGGGCGGCCATGGCGGTGATTGAGTCTTCAGCCGCCGGCTCATAGCATGGCGGGTTCCCAAACCGATACATTTGGTCATAGGAAATACGATTAATCAGCGGAAAGGTGCTGCCGGCAATCGGGTCTTCCGACAGGATTTGCCGGCGGACTTCCGGGTCGCGCATCGCAGCCGCCCGCTCGGCCACGGCAAGGCCAGCGATTTTCTTATATGTGGGCGTGCCGGAGAACGGATTTTGACTGCCTTGCAGGCCAAGTAAAATGCCGATGGGTCGCGGCGCAACCACGGGCCGAATTGACAATCCGTCGTCCACGGCTTCTTTCGCCAGGCGCAGCAAATCTTGCCAAAAAGTGGTTCGATCATGGCGTTGCGTCAGTGAGAAAACAGCGGTACGCCCGGAACGTTCGATAATCCGCCGTAGCATGGCAAATTCCGTTTCCGGATCAGGTGCATTCCAATCTGACACAATTTCAAGAAAGCCGGCACCGGCATCGGCCATGCCCATTGCAATCCCGGTCAGCTCGTCCTCATGGGCCCGCAAGGTCGGCGTGTAGTCGCCTTTCAAGCTCTTGTGGCTGACGGTCCGTGAGGTCGAAAAGCCAAAGGCACCGGCTTCGATCGCTTGCTGGGTGATGGTTCGCATCTGGGCAATATCGTCAGCGGTTGCTGCCTCATGGCGAATGGCACGGTCGCCCATCACAAACACCCGCACCGCAGCATGTGGTAGCAGCGCGCAAACATCGATGTCGCGGCGGTGACTTTCAAGGGCGGTGAGATATTCAGCAAAGCTTTCCCAGCGCCAGTCCAGACCCTCATGCATCACCGCGCCTGGAATGTCTTCAACCCCTTCCATTAACTCAACCAGCTTGGTCCGATCATCGGCCCGGCAGGGCGCAAATCCAACACCGCAATTGCCCATCACAACACTTGTCACACCATGCCATGCGGACGGCGCCAGATGCTGGTCCCAGATCGCTTGGCCATCATAATGGGTGTGAATATCCACAAAGCCTGGGGTGACGATGCAGCCTTTTGCGTCAATTTCTTCGCTGCCGCTTCCGCTGACCTGGCCAACGGCTGTGATTTTACCGTCATTTATGGCGACATCGCTGGCAAAAGGGCTGCTCCCGGTGCCGTCAACAACAGTTCCATTGCGGACAACCATGTCATGGGTATGGGGCATGTTCGTGTTCCTTCTGATATGCTTCGTGGGTCGCGGATTGGGTAATGATGTTCACCTTGCTCAAGGCTAGCGAGTTTCCTCTACAACGCCTGCGGCAAGCAAGCTTTCAATGGTCGCAGTGTCAAAACCAATCTCGGTTAAAATTTCGCGTGAATGTTGGCCGATTTTAGGTGCGGGCAGGGGCGGGCGTTTGCCGGATCCATTCATGAAAAGTGGCGAGCCGATGGTTTGACCATCGGCGGCATCGGCCATGTCGATGACCGCACCTGCGTGGCGCATTTGCGGGTCATCGTTAATATCGGCCAATTTCCCCACCACCCCAAAAGTGATGCCTTCTTGCTCTAAACGTTGACGCCAATAATCCCACGGTTTGCTGGCGAACATCTGATCAAGAATCTGGGTCAGTGCCAGGGCGTTTCGGCGCCGACTAGGGGTATCACTAAACCTGGGGTCAGATAATAAATCGGCGCGATCAACGGCGTTGAAAAACGGCCCTGCTTGGCGGTCCTCATTGAGCAACGCCAAGATAAACCATCGATCATCCCCGCAGCGATAGTGGTTTGCCAAAGCATTCGGGGCTTGATCACGATGCGGCCGAATCGGGATTTCGGCTTGGTTTAATTGTGCCTGGGCGTAAAAAGCATTCATCCAAACGCCATTGGCCACCAATGAGGTTGACACATGCCCGCCTTTGCCGGTGCGCTCACGATTATAAAGTCCCATCAAAATGGCGGCGAGCAATGAAACCCCGGTTGGGTGATCACCCATGCCGGGCAATGAGCGTGCCGGCGCGGCGTCCGGGTCAGGTTTAACCAAATCCATCAAGCCTGTGCGTGCCCACAGGGCGGTGGAATCAAAGCCTGTCTTCGCGGCCTCTGGGCCGGTTTCGCCAAATGCTGTCAGCGAGGCATAAATCAAACGCGGGTTGAGCGGCGCCAAGTCTTCATGGCGCAACTGCAGTTTCTGCCGCACCGGTGCCGGAAAATTGGTCACCAACACATCCGCGTCGGCCAGCAATCGGTGCAAGACCTGCTGGCCTTGTGGGCAGCCCAGATCAAGGCAGATGCCCCGCTTGCTGCGGTTATCGACCTGCCAGGCGTAGTCCCGATCACCAATCGGCATGCCTGGCAATCCATGCAGATTGCGGTAACCGTCGCCGCCGGGCGGCTCGATTTTGATCACATCGGCACCAAAGTCAGCCAGCATTGTGGCCGCGACCGGTGCAGCGATATAGCTGGCAACATCGAGAACCCGGATGCCGGCAAGCGGCAGGTCGGCGATCTCAGGCGACGCAGGAGAGGTGGGATGCATGGCCAAAGCCTCAGGTTGCCGCTGCCGCCCCTTCGGGTGGCTCGACAATACGGGTTTTGAAATCTGCCGGTGAGACGATTTCCAAAACTTCAAAGTCGCTGGAACAGGCTAGTTCACGGTGGGGGATCATGGGGACTTGCAGGATGTGATCGCCTTTGCGGATGGTTTTGACACCCTCGTCGGCATATTCAAAAGTGGCCCAGCCATTCAGCACATAGACGAATTGAAAATCACACTCGTGCAGGTGCCATTGTTGGACCTCATCAGGGTTGGTTTTGCCATTTGCACGGATCACATGGGCGACAAAGTCACCATTTGTTGCGTCTTTGGTGCCAAGATCCCGATATTCAAAAATTTCCCGTAAACCGTCCGTCCATTCCGCGTCAGCGGCGACGTGATGGATGAAATCCCAAGCCTTCTTCGCGTCCATGAAAACCCCCTCTGTTTCGCCAAACCCTGTCATTGTTTTGTCTAATTCAACACCGAAGTGGGGCGTTTGGAAAGCCCCTTGCAAAAGCTCACGGCAGTTGACCGCCTAGGTCTTTGATTTTGTTGAGCAGGGCCTCCGGCACGGGAATCCCGGTTTTGGGTGTTTGCGCCCGATTTGCATGCCGGCGGTCGCCGGGAAGGCGGGTGCCGTCAATCGCCAGCATGGCCGCGAAAAAGCTCTCGCAATGTGCAAGCCAGTCGTCACCACCAAGTCGGCCAGGATCGATGGCCAGGATAAATTCGCCGCCGCGAGGCGGGCCGCCATCTTTGTTGTCATGGGCGGCGGCTTCAAAGCTGAAGCGCTCGCCAATTAAGCCGGCGGCCAGCAGTTCAATCATCATCGCAATGCCGGAGCCTTTGTAGCCGCCAAACGGCAAAAGCATGCCGCCGTCAATAATGGCCTGAGCATCGGTGGTCGGCTTGCCGTCACGATCAAGGCCCGTGCCGGCCGGCAGTTCATGGCCATCGCGGGCGGCGACCAACACCTCGCCTTTGGCCATGGCTGCGGCAGCCATATCAAAAACCATCGGCGGTTGCGTGCCGCGCGGCCAGCCAAAGGCCATCGGATTGGTTCCAAAAAACGGTTTATTGCCGCCGGCAGGTGGCATTGCCGGCATGTATGCGGTACAGGCAAGGGCGGCTAAGCCAGCACGCGCCAGCGGTTCAACCTCAACCCAAAGCGCAGCGAAATGGTGGCTGCGGGTGATGGCCATAATCGCAACGCCATGGGTTTTGGCCGCCTCAATCAGCGCCGGTCGTCCGCTATTCAGTGCCAGTGGCGCAAACCCGCCGCCGGCATCAACACGCAACATCGATGGGCTCACAGCGGTCACTTCAGGGCAGGCATGACCATCGACTTTGCCGCTCTTGAGCGCCGCCACATAGCCCGGTAGGCGCAGCAGTCCATGGCTGTGGCAACCATCACGCTCAGCTTGCAGGATGGTATCGGCGACCGCGTTGGCATTATCTGCATTGCAGCCATTTGCCAGAAGACAGGACTGCGCCAGCTGCTCAACCGCATTGAGGGTAAGGGTGATTTGGGTCACGATTTGCTCCTTGTGAGGGCGCTTTGTGGGAGAAACGCGCCATATCTGCCGACAATGACTTAGGCTTGAAGATGCGGCGGAACCGCGTCAATTTAGGCAATATACACGAAAATATTCCATCGCTTATAACATCTATCGTGGCGTTGGATGACGTCAGGTGGAAATGCCGCCGACAATTTCTTTTCGGTGTTTCTGCGATCGCGCTGTTGTTGGTTGACAGGCGGGCCTCACAACACTAATTTGCGGCCTTCCAATGTTTAAACGTGGTTGTCAGTTATGAAAGTTGCGAATTCCATCAAGACGCTGAAGAAGCGCCACAAAGATTGTCGCGTCGTGCGCCGTAAAGGCCGGGTGTTCGTCATTAACAAGACCAACCCGCGTTTCAAAGCACGTCAAGGCTAAGCTGGCAACAAATCGCGGCGATACGGCGGTCCGCATGCGGGCCGTTTTTATTTTGACGTCTGCTGCCTGCGCTTCCTCGTGAAGCGGCGCATTAAGGGAGATAGAACCCATGTTGATGCCGAAGCCCAGTCAAGAAATCATCGCCAAACGATCTGCGATTGTCGCCGCACTGCAAGCCATTGTTCCAGGCGAAGGCGTGATCACATCTGACGATGAGATGCGTGCCTATGAAACCGACGGGCTGTCCGCATATCGGCAGATGCCGTTGGTCGTCACCTTGCCGGAAACGCCGGAACAAGTCGCCGCCGTGCTGGCCTATTGTGCCGGTGCCGGTGTAAAAGTGGTGCCGCGCGGCTCCGGGACCTCCTTATCAGGTGGCGCATTGCCGCTGGCTGACGGTGTCATCCTCGGCTTAGGTAAGTTTAACCGCATCCTTGATGTTGATTATGAAAATCGCTGCGCCGTGGTCCAGCCAGGGGTTACCAACCTGGCAATTACGCATGCGGTGCAATCCGAAGGGTTTTACTACGCCCCCGATCCATCAAGCCAGATCGCCTGTTCGATTGGCGGCAATGTGGCCGAGAATGCAGGCGGTGTGCACTGTTTGAAATATGGTCTGACCACCAATAATCTATTGGGCCTGCAACTGGCGACGCTGGACGGCGAAATAATGCGTATTGGTGGCCGTCACTTAGACAGTGGTGGTTATGATTTAATGGGTCTGCTGACAGGCTCGGAAGGGTTGTTAGGCGTGGTCACCGAGGTGACTGTGCGGATTTTGCGCAAGCCAACCACTGCCCGCGCTGTGCTGATCGGCTTCCCGTCCAGCGAAGCTGCGGGCGAAACGGTGGCTGCGGTTATTGGCGCCGGGATTATTCCGGGTGGTATGGAAATGATGGATAACCCAGCCATCAACGCTGCCGAGGACTTTGTGAACGCAGGTTATCCCCGCGATGCGCAAGCGCTGCTGATTGTTGAACTTGACGGTCCAAAAATCGAAGTCGATTTCCTGATTGATCGGGTCCGCCAAATTGCTGAAGGCAAGGGTGCAACCACCCTGCGTGTGAGTGAAAGCGAAGCTGAACGCGATTCCTTCTGGGCAGGCCGCAAGTCAGCCTTTCCGGCGGTCGGCCGGATTTCGCCTGATTACATGTGCATGGACGGCACGATCCCGCGCCAAGCCTTGCCGGAAATTTTGAAACGCATGGCCGAGATGTCGAACCGACATGGTTTGCGTGTCGCCAATGTGTTTCATGCCGGTGACGGCAATCTGCACCCGCTGATTCTCTTTGATGCCAATCAACCTGGCCAGCTGGAACGGGCCGAAGCGTTCGGTGCCGATATCTTAAAATCCTGTGTCGAGCTTGGCGGCGTTTTGACAGGTGAGCATGGGGTTGGAATTGAAAAACGTGACCTGATGGGTGAAATGTTCACCGAGGCCGATCTCGCGCAACAGCAGCGGGTCAAATGTGCCTTCGATCCCGACGGCTTGTTAAACCCTGGCAAAGTTTTCCCAAACCTTCACCGCTGCGCCGAGCTTGGCCGTATGCATGTCCAGCGTGGCCAATTGCCATTCCCTGATATCCCCCGATTTTAAGCGAAACCAACGATGACGGTTTTTAAGGCAAGAGACGATAAAGACGTTCTTGAGGCAGTTTCTTGGGCTGTTTCTGAAAAATCCGCATTAGAGCTGCTGTGTGGTGGCGGCCAACGGGCTTTGGGTCGGCCTTTACAGACCGCTGACACGCTCGATCTCTCGGGGCTTGCCGGTATTCGGTTATATGAACCTGCAGAACTGGTCTTGGGGGCGGGGCCTGCAACCTTGCGGCAGACGATCCTGCAAGCATTGGATGGTGCCGATCAAATGATGGCCTTTGAGCCGGTGGATCTTGGCCCGTTATATGGCCGCGATCCGGGTCAGGGAAGTATCGGCGGGATTTTTTCGTTGAATTTGGCAGGCCCTCGGCGTCTTAAGGCCGGTGCCGCGCGCGATCACCTGCTTGGCTTTCAAGCCGTCAGTGGCCGCGCCGAGATGTTCAAATCAGGCGGCCGGGTGGTTAAGAACGTGACAGGCTATGACTTGTCAAAACTGATGGCCGGATCATTCGGCACCTTAGCGGCGTTAACTGACGTTACTTTTAAGGTTATGCCGAAGCCCGAGAAAACCTGGACGGCGCTGGTCTATGGCTTAGAGGCAGCGCAGGCCATTGGTGCAATGTCAGCGGCAATGAATAGCCCCCATGAAGTTTCCAGCGCCGGCTTTGTGCCGGCCGATTTAGCGCCGAAATCAGCTGTCTCGCGCATTTCCCAAAGTGGTCAATCGGTCACCGCGATTCGCATTGAAGGCCCTGGGCCGTCAGTGTCGGAACGCGTCATGGAAATTAAGAAAATGCTGGCGGAGTTTGGTCCGACGGACGAATTACACAGCACCAATTCAAATCTGCTCTGGGCTGAAATGCGCGACGCGCTATATCTGGTTGCGCCGATGGAGCGGGCCGTCTGGCGGATCTCGGTGCCGCCGCGTGACGGTGCCGCCGTGCTGGCGGCCATCGCAAGCCGTCATCAAGTCAGCTACTTCTTTGATTGGGCAGGCGGGCTGATTTGGCTTGCTGTGGCCCCTGGCGTCGATGCGGCGGCAACGGACATTCGCGCCAGTTTCGCGGCCTGTGGCGGCCATGCGACCTTGATCCGTGCACCTGCCGAGGTGCGTGCCGCCGTGCCTGTCTTCCAGCCCCTAGGCACCGCCGGCCTGGCCCTCAGCCAGCGCATCAAAGCAAGCTTTGACCCTGAGAATATTCTTAATCCTGGCCGTATGCACGGGGACATCTGAGAAAATGCAGACACATTTTTCATTGGCCCAATTAGCCGATCCGACGATTGCCGAAGCAGAGGGCATTCTGCGTAATTGCGTCCACTGCGGCTTTTGCACCGCGACCTGCCCAACATATGTGCTGCTTGGTGATGAGCTTGATAGCCCGCGCGGCCGTATCTATTTGATCAAGGACATGCTGGAGAATGACCGCCCGGCAAACGCTAATGTCGTGAAGCATATCGATCGCTGCTTGTCGTGCCTTGCCTGCACCACAACCTGCCCGTCAGGTGTCGATTACATGCATTTGGTCGATGGTGCGCGGGCGCGGATTGAGAAAACCTATACCCGACCGCTTGCAGATCGCTGGTTTAGAGCGTTACTGGCTGCATTGCTGCCCTACCCGAAGCGGTTTCGGGTGGCCCTTTTAGGGGCCGCGATGGTGCGCCCTTTTGCGGGTCTTTTTGGCATGGCCATGGGTGGCCGGATCGCTGCGATGTTTCGACTGGCACCACGTTATTTGTCGCCGCCCGATGATAGCGACCGGCCCGGCAGCAGCCCGGCGGCGGGTGCCCGGGTGAAACGTGTGGCGCTGCTGACCGGCTGTGCGCAGCCGGTTTTACGCCCAGAGATCAATGCGGCAACGATCCGACTGTTGACTCGCCACGGGGTCGAAGTGGTGGTTGCCGAAGGTGCCGGTTGCTGTGGCGCGTTAAGTCATCACATGGGTAAAGAGGCCGCCGCCGCAGATATGGCCCGCGCCAATGTCGATGCTTGGTGGCAGCTGAAATTGACCGGCGGTCTTGATGCCGTTGTGATCAATGCTTCCGGCTGCGGCACGACCGTCAAAGACTATGCTCATATGCTGGCCAGTGATCCTGACTATGCGGATAAAGCTGCCGAATTAGCCGCCATGACCGTCGATGTGACGGAGCTTTGCGCGGATCTGGACTTGACAGTCGCCAAGCCGCCTGAGGCCGGCCGGGTGACCTATCATTCGGCCTGCTCGATGCAGCATGGCCAAAAGATAACCCAGCTGCCAAAGCAATTGCTGACGCAGGCAGGTTTTGCCGTCGCCGAAGTGCCGGAGGGGCATCTTTGCTGTGGCTCCGCGGGGACCTATAACTTGCTGCAACCGCAGTTGGCAGAACGTTTAAAAGCTCGCAAGCTTGGTCATATTGCCAGCACCCACCCCGATGTGATCGCCACAGGTAACATTGGCTGTATGATGCAGCTTGGCTCCGGAACCGATGTGCCGGTCGTGCATACGGTTGAATTGCTTGATTGGGCCTCGGGCGGGCCAAAACCGGCAGCGTTAGAGCCTGATAGTATGCGAGCATCTTAATGTCAGCGGCTCTGATCCTGACCTGTGATCCGTGCCGACCGATAATTGATGCTGGCGTATTGGCGGCGTTGCGTGATGTTTTAAGCCCTGTCTCGGAAGTCTGCTTGGCACCGGCAATCAGCCATCAGTTCGATCTTGCAGGGCCGGCTGCCGCAGCGCTGCGGCAAGGTGTTGCCGCATGTTTGGGCGAGCGACCGATTGATCACAACTGGTTGCCACATGCACCACAACGCCAGCGCCTGCTGATTGCCGATATGGATTCCACCATCATTGTTGGTGAAAGCCTTGATGATTTGGCGGCAATGATTGGGATTGGTGATGAAATTGCTGCCGTGACCGCCCGGGCCATGCGCGGTGAGCTTGATTTTGAAGCAGCGTTGCAGGCCAGGGTCGCCAGATTATCCGGGCAACCAGCAACATTGTTAGATGATCTACGGGCCACCATTCGACTGACCGCCGGGGCCGAAACCTTGGTCAAAACCATGCGCGCCAACGGCAGTCATTGTGCCCTCGTCTCCGGTGGCTTTACAGCAATCACCGAACATGTGGCCGGGATGCTGGGGTTTGACAGCCATCGCGGCAATACCCTTGATATTGTCGATGGCCGAATTGCCGGCACGGTCAGCTTGCCGATTCTTGGTCAAGACGCCAAGCAGCAGGCCTTAATGGCGCTGTGCGGCCAGCTGCAGTGCACAGCGGCGGCGGCGCTGGCTGTGGGTGATGGTGCCAATGATCTCGCGATGCTCTCAGGTGCGGGACTGGGCGTGGCCTTCCGGGCCAAACCCGCGGTGCGTGCGGCGGCCAAGTACCGAATTGATCATGGTGATTTAACGGCACTTTTATATCTTCAAGGCTATAAATTGTCCGAATTCGCCACCGAAGCGGCGGAAGTAAACTAATTCCCTCAGAATCATTCGGATATTCCTTTTTCGCCGCCAAGCTGGCGGTGCGTTAGGGATAGAGCCGATGAGCATCGAAATCACATTTGGTCCACGGGTACGAAAGTCACCATTTTTTGATCGCACAATTGCCGCCGGGGTGTCTCAGTTTACAATTTATAACCACATGTATTTGCCGACCGGTTTTGGTGACCCCGCGGCCGAATATCAACGCCTATTGCAAGGGGTTGCGATGTGGGATGTGGCGGCGGAACGGCAGGTTGAGATTTGCGGCCCCGATGCCGAACGCTTGGTCCGGTATTTGACGCCGCGTGACTTGGGGCAAATTTCGGTTGGTAAGGGCCGCTATGTGCCACTGTGCGATCACCAAGGAAACATCATTAACGACCCGGTGCTGCTGCCGCTGGCCAGTGACCATTTCTGGTTATCAATTGCCGATAGCGACGTGTTGCTGTGGGTCCGGGCGATTGCTGCTGAACGTGGTTACGATGTGCGCGTCTGTGAACCTGATGTTAGCCCCCTGGCAATCCAAGGTCCGCGCGCTGAAGATGTGGTTGCCGATCTGTTCGGTGCCTGGGTCCGTGATTTAAAATACTTCTGGTTCGAGCAAACCGAGCTCGAGGGCATCCCTGTTGTGGTCGCACGCTCCGGTTGGTCAAAACAGGGCGGCTTTGAAATTTATCTGCGCGACGGCAGCCACGGTGATGCACTTTGGGATTTGGTTGTCGCTGCCGGTGAGGCTTATGACATCGGTGTTGGCGCCCCAAATTTCATTGAGCGCATTGAAAGTGGTCTGTTGTCTTTCGGCTCCGATAATCTGCCCGACAGCGATCCTTTCGAGGTCGGTTTGGGGAAGCTTGTCTCGCTTGACCGCGAGGATGATTTTGTCGGCAAGGCAGCGTTAATTCGACGGGCTGCCGATGGTCCGCAACGGCAATTGGTCGGGGTTGTCTTCGATGGCCCGCCGGTGAAACCTAATCAACATCCGTGGCCGGCATGGGTGAAGGGGCAAATGGTTGGCGCTGTGCGGGTGGTATGTCATTCACCGCGGCGGGGCAATATTGGGCTGGCCTTGTTGGCCACAGGTCATGCGTCGATCGGGACGGTCATTGACTTCGAAGGTGAAGGCCAGATTTTCAAGGGCGAAATTGTTGAAATGCCCCTGGTTCGGCCGGGAACGCCGCTGGGCCAGGATGCCGGGCAACGGGTTATGGCACCTTTCATGGCCGCTGAGATGGAAATTGCAGAATCCCTGCCAACCCTCCTATAATTGAGCGGAGCGCAGAAACCATAATCTGCGCCATCGCTTGATGAGGGAGAGTTGAGATGACGCCTGAAGAGATTTTGGCGGCGCCGC
>MDTB01101316.1_pt1 | contig 12455 bp, 13 predicted proteins | sample 811161 | NCBI WGS metagenome assembly MDTB01 (sample SAMN05326650, study PRJNA326480) | marine metagenome | isolation source: seawater | place: Mediterranean Sea | collected 2009 | reverse complement strand
TGGCGTTGGAGAGGATGTTCCAGTCCTCATGGCGGTACTGGTCGTCATTGACGCCCACCACAAAGGTGCCGACGCCTGGACCCTTGCCGGGAGCGGTGAGAATCACCTTGCTCGCGCCAGCTTCAATGTGCATGCTGGCTTTCTCATCGGTGTTGAACACACCGGTGGATTCGATCACAAGATCGACGCCCCAATCCTTCCAGGGGCAGTTGAGGGGGTTCCGATCAGCAAAGAATTTGATCTCTTTGCCGTTGACGATCATCGTGTCGTCGGTGGTCTCGATCTTCACACTGGGGTCGAGCTTGCCCAGAATCGAGTCGTACGTGAGGAGGTGAGCACTCGTCTTCGGATCGGATGTGGAGTTCATGCCAACGATCTCCAGACCGGTGTCATCACCGCGGCTGATCCAACCCCGCATCACATTGCGACCAATCCGGCCGAATCCATTGATCGCAACGCGCAGGGTCATGGCAGAAGCGGATTTGCCGCGTAAAGGATTTGGCCGCCGATCATACAGAAATAAGCATGAATTCCCATGCATCTCAATTTGATGAATTGATGAATCGAACGGACGATCCGTCCCATCAAACGGAGGTCGCTCCCCGCTTCTTGGCCTATCTTTCGCGTCTCTGACTGGGTTCCTTGTCCAGCTCCCTCGGCCATCAGCAACCCGTCCATTTCATTGGAATCGGCGGCATCGGAATGTCTGCGCTGGCGAGAATCCTGGTCGACCACAACCATCCCGTCAGCGGCTCTGATCCCCGTGACAACAAAACGGTTCAGGACCTGATTCAACTCGGTGTCCGGGTGTTCAAGGATCAGACCGAACCGACGATCAACGCAGTTCTGGAGCAATCCGAACAAGCACCAATTGTGGTGATCAGCACGGCGATCCCGGATCACAATCCGGAATTGAAGAGAGCCAGACAGGCAGGACTTGAAATCTGGCATCGCTCTGATCTGCTGGCGGCGCTGATCGCTGATCAACCATCGATCGCCGTTGCCGGGAGTCACGGCAAAACAACCACCAGCACATTGATCACAACCCTGCTCCACGCTGCTGGGGAGGATCCAACAGCCGTGATCGGTGGCATCGTCCCTTGCCTCGGCAGCAACGGTCATGCGGGGCGTGGACGCCTGCTCGTTGCTGAGGCGGATGAATCCGACGGTTCCCTGGTGAAGTTCCAATCGTCATTGGGCGTGATCACGAACCTGGAACTCGACCACACCGATCACTACAGCGGTCTCGATCATCTGATCGAGACGATGCAGACGTTTGGTCGAGCCTGTGGAAAACTCCTGGCCAACCATGACGATTTCATCCTGCGCGAGCATTTCCAGGCGGATGCTTGGTGGTCCGTAACCACCAGTGATGACGTCGCTTTCGCTGCACTACCGCTTCAACTGGATGGCGAACGCTGCATTGCCCAATTTTTCGAGAACGGAGAACCGATCGGAGAATTCACCCTGCCGATGCCGGGATTGCACAACCTCAGCAATGCAACCGCGGCATTAGCGGCCTGCCGACTCGAAGGGGTTCCTTTCGAGCAGTTGCTTCAGGGGTTAACAAAACTGCAGAGGCCTGGACGCCGCTTTGACCATCGGGGCACCTGGGCGGGGCGTCACATCGTCGACGACTACGCGCACCATCCCAGTGAAGTGAAGGCGACTCTCTCAATGGCACGTCTGATGGTGGACAGCGGCCGCAGCCCATTGCCAACCCCACCACGTCGCTTGCTGGCTGTGTTCCAACCCCACCGCTACAGCCGAACCAGCGAGTTTCTCGACGACTTCGCAGTGGCGCTGCAGGACTGCGACAAGCTGCTGTTAGCCCCGGTTTTCGCCGCAGGTGAACAGCCCATCAACAACGTGAACAGTCACACCCTGGCGGATCGGGTGCGTTTTTTGAAACCCAACTTGGATGTTGATGTCGCCGACAACCTCGATCAACTCGTCGAACTGATTAAACGCTCCAGCCGCCCGGATGACCTGGTGCTTGCCATGGGAGCTGGGGATGTGAATGGCATCTGGCCCAAACTCGCAATCTGTGATCAGGCGTCTGCCGCCATCGCCGCCTGATGACGATGACGGCCACCATGCAGCCTCATCCCGGCATGTCCCTCGCAGACTTCACCACCTGGCGCGTCGGGGGCCCTGCCGAGTGGCTGGCAGAACCCAGCAGCATTGAAGAGACATCGGCTTGGCTGACCTGGGCGCACCAGCAGAGGATGCCCTGCCGTGTGATCGGCGCAGGGTCCAACCTGCTGATCCATGACGCTGGACTTCCTGGTCTCACCCTTTGCCTGCGGAAGCTTCAGGGCGTGACGCTCGACCGAAGCGAAGGTGACGTCGTCGCTCTGGCAGGAGAACCGATCCCCTCTCTCGCCAGACGTGTTGCTCAGGCCGGACTCAGTGGTCTGGCCTGGTCCGTGGGGATTCCGGGAACGGTGGGCGGTGCTGCAGTAATGAACGCGGGGGCCCAAGGCGGTTGCACGGCGGACCATCTGGAATCAGTGCTGGTGGTGCCGATCGAGGGGGGTGAACCCTTTGAACTCCGCCGCGAAGAGCTCGATTTCGGCTACCGCCACAGTCGACTGCAAGAGGACCCACTTGTGGTGCTCTCGGCTCATTTCAAACTGGAACCTGGGCACGACCCTGAGCAGCTGCGGCGCACCACCTCAGGCAACCTGAACAAACGCACAAGCACGCAGCCCTACACACAGCCCAGCTGTGGCAGCGTGTTTCGGAATCCAGAGCCCCTCAAGGCCGGGCGGCTGATCGAAGAACTCGGTCTGAAAGGCACCCGCATCGGGGGGGCAGAAATTTCAACTCTGCATGCCAACTTCATCGTCAACACCGGTGATGCAACAGCAAGCGACATCACCCGGCTGATCAGCCTCGTGCAGGATGCCGTGCGTGAACGCCACGACCTCTCTCTTCACACCGAAGTGAAGCGGCTCGGTTTCGCCGGAACCGCTTAATCTGCCTGCTCCATCATCAGCACCATGGCAGGCTTCGGACTCCCCAATTTCGGTCAGCTCACCGAAGCCTTCCGCAAGGCCCAGGAAATCCAGCAGAACGCCCAGGCGCTTCAGGAAGAACTGGATGGGATGGAAATCGAAGGCAAAAGCAGTGATGGGCGGGCCAGCATCTGGTTGTCCGGCAATCAACAACCCCTGAAGGTGCGTCTGGATCCAACCCTTGTGCAAGAGGGTGCTGAAGCCAGTGAGGCTGCAACGCTGGAAGCCCTCCAAGCCGCCTATGAGCAATCCACCGCGACGATGAAGGGTCGCATGGAGGAACTCACCGGAGGGTTGAATCTCAACCTGCCCGGGATGGGCGGTTGATCCCACTCAACACATCGAGTGCTGAGAGATAGGCGTCGTAGCGATCCCATTCACGATCGACGCCACAGCCAGGTTCACCTCGATGCAGGCAATCACGAAAACGGCAGGGCCAAGGATCAAGCTGTCGGCGCAACTCCGGAAACAAGACGGCCAGTTCGTGGGGGTCATCCGGCAAATCAGGACGATTGAAGCCTGGGGTGTCGGCAACACGTGAACCCGGGCCGAGGGAAAACAGCTCCACATGCCGCGTGGTGTGACGTCCACGTTGCAAGCGACCGGATACCGCTGCGACGCGCAGGGCAAGCTCTGGCATCAGACCGTTGAGCGCACTGCTCTTGCCCACACCGGAGGGACCGCAGAGCACCGAGAGAGAGGACAAACAAAGCTGCTGTCGCAGCCGATCCAATCCTTCACCGGTCTGACTGGAGATCACCAAAGGGCTGTAACCCCAGCCCGTAAGCCTGGAGGTGCAGGCCTGAACCGTTTCTGGGGTGACGAGATCCGCCTTGGTCAGCAGAACCTGGACCGTGAGCCCTGTGCGTTCGGCCGTCAGCAGGAAGCGACTGGCCTGATCCGGATCAAAGCTGGGCTGATCGATGGCCAAGGCCACGATCACCATGGAGGCATTGGCCACCGATGGCCGGGAGAGCAAGCTGCTGCGAGGTTCAACGGCCGCTACAGCGGCCCTTGCCTGAACAGGATCAACAGCCTCCACCCTGACTCTGTCGCCGACATAAACCTCTGAACCGCGATGGTTGAGTCGGGTCCTTCGCGTGCAGAGCAACCGACCAGGCCCACCCTCGACCGGATCGTCCAGCTCCACCTCGAGATAATTCGCCTGCAAAGCCACCACGATGCCGGTGGATTGGCTTGCCAATGTTCAGTGACCGCAGATGATTTGAAGCTTCACAGACCGATGATCCGACGTTTCAATCGACACCTGATGGCCCTCCTCACGCAAACCGGGCACCACCATCTGCTCGGGTTCTCCCCGATCCAGTTGGACCTGGAGATGATCTCCAGCCTGCATCGTTTCCAACATCAACCTGCAACGGATGAAATTGACCGGACAGGGGGTCCCACGGAGATCGAGAGAGCGTTCACTCATCCCTTCTGACCGAAGAAACGCGCAAACAGTCCGCTGTTGTGGTGGTGATGTTGTTTACCCCGCGCGGAGTGGTGACCCGCCAGTTGCTCGAGAAGCGAGCGCTCTTCGTCAGACAGGCGACTGGGCAATTGCACCGTCACCGTGATGCGATGGTCGCCGCGAGCGACTGGATTGCCGAGTTTGGGAATGCCCTTTCCAGTCAGCGTCAGGATGGCTCCGGGCTGAGTCCCTGGAGGAATCTCGAGAGCGGCGGAACCATCCACGGTCTCAACTTCGATGCTGTCTCCGAGGATCGCCTGCAGGTAGCTGACTTTGACCTCCGAGAGAACGTTGAGGCCATCGCGCTGCAATTTGGGGTGCGGTTTAACCGTCAGGAATACATAGAGATCTCCGGAGGGACCTCCCCGCATTCCGGCGTTGCCTTCACCGGAGACCCTCAAGCGAGTGCCGGTATCAACCCCAGCAGGAATGTTGATGCGCAGCTTCTTGCGAACCTGATGCACGCCCTGACCACCACAAGCACCGCAGGGATCGGCAATCACCTGTCCTGTGCCGTTGCAGGTGGGGCATTCGGCAACCTGGGTGAAGCTTCCGAATGGGGTGCGCGTGGCCCGGCGGACCTGGCCTGCCCCACCGCAGGTGCCGCAGGTGGTGGGACCACTGCCGGGCTTGGCACCACTTCCACCACAGGTCTCGCATGTCTCGAGATGGGGGATCTTGATCTCCTGCTCCTCACCGAAGACGGCCTGCTCGAAGCTGATGGTCAGGTCGTAACGCAGGTCATCACCCTGCTGAGGGCCACGCCGTCGCGATCGACCGGCCCCAGCGGCCTGAGCGCCACCGAAACCACTGAAAAAAGTTTCAAATAGATCAGCAAAGCCACCGACGTCCCCCATGTCAGGTGCTCCGGCAGCGCCACCGACACCCGCCTCCCCGAACTGGTCGTAGCGAGCACGGGTCTGAGGATCATTCAGAACCTCATAGGCCCGTCCGATCTCCTTGAAGCGATCCTCCGCCCCAGGATCTTTGTTGATGTCCGGGTGATATTGACGCGCCAGACGGCGATAAGCCCGTTTCAGGGTGTCGCCATCGGCATCACGGCCGACCCCGAGAAGCTCGTAGTAATCAGCCATCAGCTCTGCTCCGGCTTCGGCTGATCATCTGTTGCACCTGCAGGAGAAGAAGGACCGGGGCCCATGGACACTTTGACCATGGCGTGACGCAGAACGCGTCCATTGAGGTGGTATCCGCGCTGTAGTTCCTCAATCACCACATCCTCCGGATGCTCCTGGCTTTCCTCCCGAAGTACAGCCTCATGGAGGTTGGGATCAAAGTCCTGCCCGACCACTTCCATCCGAGCGACACCCTGCTGTTTCAAAACCTCCACAAGCTGTTTGTACAGGCCCTGATAACTGCGATGCAGGGCCTGAGCTTCCTCTCCTTCCGGATTTAACTGCTGACGCGCCCTCTCAAAATTGTCGACGACCGGAAGAATGTCGGTAAGGGTGGAACAGACCAGCTGCTGACGCAGATCGTCCTGATCGCGGCTCTGGCGCTTGCGGAAATTGTCGAAATCAGCAGCGATCCGCATGTATTGGCTCTGGAGCGTTTCATGCTCCTGTTTCAGGGACTGCAGTTCCTGTTCAAGCTGCTGGAGACGCTGACTGGGATCCGACGCAGTGGCATCACTCACGGAATCGGCAACGGTCACCTCAGGTTCCGGTGCCGCGGTCTCCTCAGTTGAGGTGACGGTCTGATCCTGCCCAGGGGTGGTGGCGTCACCGCTCATGCTGACCGCTCGGGATTTGGTGCCTAGACATGTTGAAGGGCGACGCTGACCTCACACAAGCTGCGGAAGCCCGCACCTCTCTTCCGGCCTCCACTGTTGATCCTCGCCCGACCGATCCCCAGCGCCGTTACTCCTGATCAGCAGCGGCTGGAGTTGGAGTTGCTGCTCCAACGGCATGTTCCACGTCCAGAGGAACTGAAACGGGCCGCAACGCTGCTGAATGATTCTGCGGCGGGGATGACAAGGACGGAATGGGCAGCGATCCCGGCGATCCCACTGACGATCGGTGATGGCCATCTGGACATCGCCGTCCCGAGCCATTGGGGTGATCAGGAGCTTGAGGAGCTGTTGACACAACTGAACAGCGTTAGCCCTGAGATCCGAACGCACCCGGCACTGCATGGTGATCTGATCGCCGCCCTCGCCCTCGAGCCAGACAACACCCGCGAAACCCAAACTCCCAAGACCCCCGAGCCTGCCGCTCCTTCCTCAAGTCAAGAGGAGCCGAACAGCCCGTCGGACGAGGAGGCGGCCATCTCTTACCTGGAGGAGTTCAACGCCGAGGGAATTCTCGAGGAAGACCCTGATGAAACAGCGCAGCTGAACAACGCAACCGATCTGGAGGCAAGCCTTCAGGACGCAGAGGCGTCGCCAGTGGTGAGCCTGGTCGATCGGATTCTTCTGCAGGCGATGTCCGTTGGTGCAAGTGACATCCATGTGGAACCACAACAGAAGGGGCTGAGACTTCGCTACCGCCAGGACGGTGTTCTTCAGCAATACGTGGAGCCGTTGCCGAAACGGTTGATCCCCGCAGTGACATCGAGATTCAAAATTCTTGCGGATTTGGACATCGCCGAGCGACGCCAGGCCCAGGACGGTCGGATCCGTCGGCGATACAAGGACAGGACCATTGATTTTCGCGTCAACACCCTGCCCAGCCGTTACGGAGAGAAGGTGTGTCTGCGTCTGCTGGACAGCAGCGCCACCCAACTCGGCCTCGACAAATTGATCTCCAGTTCTGACACGCTCGCCCTGGTTCGAGAGCTGGGTTCAAAACCATTTGGAATGATTTTGGTGACTGGACCGACCGGCTCCGGTAAATCCACCACGCTCTATTCCCTCCTCGCCGAACGCAACGAACCCGGTATCAACATTTCAACGGTGGAGGATCCCATCGAATACAGCCTCCCCGGCATCACCCAGTGTCAGGTCAATCGTGAAAAGGGCTTTGATTTTGCAACAGCCTTGCGGGCATTCATGCGACAGGACCCCGATGTTCTGCTGGTTGGAGAAACACGCGATCTGGAAACAGCAAAGACTGCCATTGAAGCTGCTCTCACGGGCCACTTGGTGTTGAGCACCCTTCATGCCAACGACGCGCCGAGCACGATTGCCCGCCTGGATGAAATGGGTGTGGAACCCTTCATGGTCTCCGCGTCACTGATCGGCATCGTGTCCCAAAGACTGATGCGACGGGTGTGCACAAAATGCCGGGAGCCCTATCGACCAAGTGAACAGGAACTGGGTCGTTTTGGCCTGATGGCGAGCAAGGAAGCGCAGGTTTCCTTCTACAAAGCCCATCACCATCGCAACAATGAACCGGTCTGCCCAAGTTGCAAAGGAAGCGGCTACAAGGGTCGGGTCGGCGTTTATGAAGTGTTGCGCGTCAATGAAGAGATGGCCACGGCCATCTCAAAGGGTGCCACCACCGATGTGATCCGGCAGTTGGCGTTGGAATCAGGGATGGTCACCCTGCTGGGTTACAGCCTGGAATTGGTGAGGCAGGGCCACACCACACTTGAAGAAGTGGGTCGAATCATCCTCACTGACTCCGGACTGGAATCCGAGCGACGGGCCCGGGCCCTGAGCACAATGACGTGTACAGGGTGTGGAGCTGGCCTCCAGGACAACTGGCTGGAATGTCCGTACTGCCTCACCCCACGCCACTAAGGAGGTCGTCATGGATCTGATGATCGAAGATCTGATGGAGCAGCTTGTTGAAGGTGGGGGTAGCGACCTTCATATCGCCACCGGTCAGCCGCCTTACGGACGGTTCAGCGGTGAATTGCGTCCAATGAACGAAGACCCCTTAACTGAAGAGAACTGCAACAAGCTGATCTTCTCGATGCTCAACAACAGCCAGCGGAAGACCCTGGAGCAGACATGGGAGCTGGACTGTGCTTATGGGCTCAAGGGTGTGGCTCGGTTCAGAGTGAATGTGTATCGGCAAAAAGGCAGCTACGCGGCCTGTCTACGGGCACTTGGCAGCACAATTCCAAGCGTGAAACTGCTTAATCTTCCGCCCGTTGTTCTGGAAACTAGTCGCAGACCTCGCGGACTCGTTCTGGTGACAGGTCCGACTGGATCAGGGAAAACAACCACCCTGGCAGCTCTTCTCGATCACATCAATCACACCCGCAGCGAACACATTCTCACGATCGAAGACCCGATCGAATTTGTGTATCAAAGCGACAAAAGTCTGGTCCACCAGCGTCAGCTGAATGAGGACACCCGTAGCTTCGCGAATGCTCTGCGTGCAGCTCTGCGTGAAGACCCGGACGTAATCCTTGTTGGTGAAATGCGTGACCTGGAAACAATCCAGTTGGCGATCAGCGCCGCTGAGACAGGACACCTTGTGTTCGGAACACTCCACACCAGCTCGGCAGCACAAACCGTCGACCGCATGGTGGATGTGTTTCCACCCGGGCAGCAAACCCAGATTCGTGTGCAACTGTCTGGAAGCCTTGTGGCTGTCTTCTCCCAAACATTGTGCCGACGTCACCATCCAAAGCCCGGACAATTTGGACGGGTGATGGCGCAGGAAATCCTGATCAACACACCTGCCACAGCCAATCTGATCCGCGAAGGGAAAACGGCACAGCTGTATTCCCAGATTCAGATCGGTGGTGAACAAGGAATGCAAACCCTTGAAAAAGCCCTGGCCAACTTGGTGAATTCTGGTGATGTGTCGTTGGCCGAAGCGATGGCCAAAGCCAGCAAACCAGCTGAACTGGAACGCTTGATTGAAGACAACTGATTCAGGAATCTGAACGATGGGGTCTTATCTCGCCACATTCAGAACCGCAAAAGGCGAGCTGAAGTCAATCACGGTGAATGCCTCTGATCCAATCTCAGCCAGACGATATTTAAGGCGACGGGGCATTAAAACACTTGAATTTAAAAATACTACACAATCTGTAGAAACTACTGGCGTTAATCGAGAAAAAGAATTTATCGCCACATTCAAAGATGATCGAGGGGTCGTTCAAACAACCACAATCAAAGCCGAGGATAAAACGACCGCTCGACGGTTACTTCGACGACGTGGCATCAAACCTGAAAACATTCAACCAGCGACCTTACAAAAAGCGAATCAGACCTCAACCAAACAAACAAGAGAACCTTTCGAAGAAAAGTCGCCCAAGAAAAATGACGAATCGAGTCAAAACCGAAATTTATTTTCCGCAGATCTTGGCAAACTCTTTGAAAAAGCACCAGGCGTGAAAGAAAAGGCTGTCTGGGCCAGCAAATTATCAGCGTTAGTGGATGCCGGAGTGCCGATCGTGCGCAGCCTCGATCTGATGGCCACCCAGCAGAAGCTGCCAATGTTCAAAAAAGCCTTGCTGCATGTGAGTTTTGAAGTGAATCAGGGTGTTGCCATGGGGGCAGCGATGCGACAAATACCCAAGGTTTTCGATCAACTCACCATCGCGATGATTGAAGCCGGGGAAGCTGGTGGTGTGCTGGATGAATCTCTCAAACGCCTCGCAAAATTGCTCGAGGACAATGCCAAGCTTCAAAATCAAATCAAGGGAGCACTTGGTTATCCAGTTGCAGTTCTCGTGATCGCCATCCTCGTTTTTCTGGGGATGACGATCTTTCTGATCCCAACATTTGCAGGAATCTTCGAAGATCTTGGAGCAGAATTACCTGCCTTCACTCAATTGCTCGTTAATTTCAGCGAACTACTTCGTTCGCCGACAGCTTTATATTTTGTTGGAATTATTATCCTATCAGTCTGGCTATTTCTGCGTTATTACAACACCCATGATGGACGACGCCAAGTGGACAGGCTGGTCTTGAAATTACCTCTCTTTGGAGAGCTAATTATGATGACAGCGACTGCTCAGTTCTGCCGCATCTTTAGCTCTCTCACGCGCGCAGGTGTACCCATTCTGATGTCCCTTGAGATTTCAAGTGACACCGCAGGTAATTCAATTATTTCAGATGCCATCCTCGAATCACGCGCACTTGTTCAGGAAGGAGTCCTGCTCAGCACAGCACTGATGCGACAAAAAGTTCTACCCGATATGGCTCTGAACATGCTTTCCATCGGAGAAGAAACAGGTGAAATGGACAAGATGCTGAGCAAAGTTGCTGACTTCTATGAAGACGAGGTCGGTGCCATGGTCAAAGCACTCACGTCCATGTTGGAGCCAGCGATGATTGTGGTTGTGGGCGGCATCGTGGGATCAATCCTGCTGGCGATGTACCTTCCGATGTTTACGGTCTTCGATCAGATCCAGTAATGGCTGCTGCAACAGCTTGACCTGCAAGCCAGCCACTGGTCCAACAGTGCTGAAAATTAAATCCCCCGGTCACACCGTCAACATCCAGAAGTTCACCAACCAGATGCAATCTTGGACAAATCCTGCTTTCCATCGTGGCCAGATTCATCTCACCAAGAGTCACACCACCAGCCGTGACAAATTCCTCCCCAAAAGGCCCTCTCCCCCTCACCGGATAGGCACACAGCTGAAGCTGCTGCTGCAACTTCAATTCCACAGACTTCGGACAATCCGCCCAACGCAGCTCTGGATCCACTTCGGCCTGGCGTAGAAAAGCCTGCCAAAGACGTCTCGGCAACCGCTCGGACAGGGGTCGCGCAGCCGCAAGAGTGCGACGGGCACTCCCATGGCGCAGTTCTGCCAGGGCCTTGGCCACATCATCCGATCGCTGCTGTCCACACCATTCGACCTGCAATGTTCCGCGGTAGCGCTGACCATGCAGTGCCCGCGCCGCGAAGGCGGTCAACCGCAGCAGGGCCGGCCCGCTCAATCCCCAGTGGGTGATTAAGACACGACCGGTTTGGCAAAAACGCTGCTGATCGATCCGAAGCGTCAGCGTCACATCGTCCAAAGCCACACCGGCACAATCCAACAGGTGCGGTGCGTCCAAGGCCAACGTGAACAATGACGGAACAGGGGGCACCATTTGATGACCAAGCTTGTCGGCCATGCGCCGACCGCTGGGATGCCCACCTGTCGCCAGCACAACTCGTCTTGCAACAACCTGCTTTCCACCACGACAGTCGATGCTGAATGACCCGCTCTGATCAAGATTCAGACCCTGCACCATCAACCCGGTGCAGAGCTTGACACCCCTGATCGATGCCGTTTGACGCAGACAACTGACCACCGCAGACGATCGGTTCGCCTCCGGAAACATCCGACCATCAGCTTCTTCCACGAGGTTCAGTCCATGGTCTGCAAACCAGGCGATCGCATCCCCTGCAGCGAAACGACTGAACGGACCTCGCAAAGGACGTTGCCCCCGGGGATAGTGACCCACAAGCTCAGTGGGATCCCAGCAGGCATGGGTGACGTTGCACCGTCCACCACCACTGATGCGGACCTTGGTGAGGGGTTCATTGGTCCCCTCAAGCACCAGCACGCGAGGGACACCTTGCTCCGCAGCGGTGATGGCCGCCATGAAGCCGGCTGCACCGCCACCAATCACCACGCAATCCCAAATGGGAGCGTCTTCAGGAGTTAGGTCGGAAGACAAGGGCAACGCCGTTGTTGCAGTAACGCTTTCCTGTCGGTCGGGGTCCGTCATTGAACACGTGACCCTGATGGCCACCACAGCGGCTGCAGTGGTATTCCGTACGCGGAATGATCAGTTTGAAATCTACTTTCGTGGCGATTGCCCCCTCCAAGGGCTGCCAAAAGCTTGGCCAACCGGTGCCGCTCTCGAATTTGGCCTCAGATGAAAACAGGGCCTGATCGCAGCCTGCGCAGTGATAGACCCCAGAACGCTTCTCATCATTGAGGGGACTGGTGAAGGGACGCTCTGTCCCTTCATTGCGCAAAACGTCATATGACTCTGGCGACAGACGCTCCCTCCATGCATCAGCACTGAGATCCCATTGGGGTTCTGCCGCCTTCGAAGCCGCGAGAACCGGCCGCGGCCACCAAAGATCTCTGGACAC
>MDTB01126822.1_pt1 | contig 12456 bp, 11 predicted proteins | sample 811161 | NCBI WGS metagenome assembly MDTB01 (sample SAMN05326650, study PRJNA326480) | marine metagenome | isolation source: seawater | place: Mediterranean Sea | collected 2009 | reverse complement strand
TAATCTATGTCCATATCGAATCAAATTGATTATGAAGTTAGTGTTTGATATTTACAAGTAATATTTCATGCATCATTTAAAAATTTTCATAGAATTGACTAGATTAAATAAACCAATTGGTTTTATGCTTTTGTTTTGGCCTTGTTCGTGGGGTTTAGCCTACGCTTATTCTAATAAACAAAATTTAGATTTATTTATACATTATTTGATTTTATTTTTTTTAGGCTCAGTTTTAATGAGAAGTGCGGGATGTATAGTTAATGACATTGTTGACAGAGATTTTGACAAAAAAGTTCAACGTACAAAAAAAAGACCAATAGCATCTGGAGCAATATCTATAAAACAATCAGTTTTTTATGTAACTATATTATGCTCAATGGCATTCTTAATTTTAATACAGTTTAATTTTATCACTATTTGCCTTGGTATTGGGTCGATGGTGTTAGCCTTTACTTACCCTTTTATGAAAAGATTTACTTATTGGCCTCAATTATTTTTAGGTATAACTTTTAACTGGGGAATAATAATGGCTTGGAGTTCGATACATAATAATATTTCCTTAGAAATTGTTCTACTTTACTTATCAGCCATATTTTGGACATTAGGCTATGACACCATTTACGGAGCTCAAGATATGTCAGATGATGAAATAATTGGACTTAAGTCCACTTCAGTAAAATTTAAAAAAAATATTAAGTTATTTGTAAGTATTTGTTACACAACGTCTGCTTTATTTTTAATTTTTCTTTTTCAAAAAAAAATCGGTCTAAATTTATCCTTTTTATTAATTTTATTATTTATCATTAATCTAATATTTCAGATATTTAAATTTGATAAGAAACAACCGAAGAAATGCCTAGAAACATTTAAACAGAATAATCTTGCAGGTTTGTTTTTATTTTTAGGAATTTACTTAAATAATTATTAAAATGAAATTCAACGAAATAAAGCCAATTTTAATTAGACTTTATAAAGATTATGTTCGAAAACATTTGGACAAAATTTTCTTATCTTTGCTTTTATCTATTATTGTTGCTGGATGCACAGCGTCTATAGCTTGGCTACTAGATCCAGCTGTAAAAAAAATTTTTATTGAAAAAGATTCTACACTAATATGGGTAATACCTATTCTTATTATTGTGGCATTTAGCGGAAAAGGAATTTCGTTATATATTGCTAGATTAACGATTATAAAAGTTGGAGCAGAAATATCAGGAGAGGTAAATAAGCAAATAGCAGAAAATATAATAAGATCAGATATTCATACTCTAGATAATAGACATTCTGGAAAATATATTTCAAACGTAATGTACGACACTGGACAAATTCAAAATCTTGTTAGCACTAGTGTCTTAAGTTTAATGAAAGATGGTTTTTCAGTAATAGCTTTAGTTGGAGTTATGTTTTATCAAAATTGGAAGTTAGCCTTTTTTGCAATGCTAATGATGCCGCTTGCTGCAGGACTCGCAAAATCATTAGGAAAACGGATTGGTAAGGCAGTCGGCCAAGCTGGTGAGGCTTCAGGTGTATTAGTGACTTTTTTATCTGAAATGTTCAAAGGTTCAAGGATGATAAGAATTTATCAAAGAGAAAATCAAGTAAGATCTGAGGCTAATGAGGTAATTAATGATGTCATTAAAAAAAATGTTAAAACATCTTCCATTCTCATAAGAGCTGCACCTTTAATGGAAACTCTCACTGGTATTATGATTGCTGGTTTCATTGCTTTTTCTGGTAAACTAATCGCAGCAGGTGAACTGGAGGTAAATAATTTCTTTTCTTTCCTGGCAGCTATGATGATGGCTTATCAACCAATAAGGTCTTTGGCTACACTTAACCTTTCTGTTTTTCAAGGAGTAACTGCGTTTAAAAGAGTGAGTAAAATTATTGATAAAGAAATTCAAATTAAGGAGGAGAAATCTCTTCCAGAACTGATTGTAAAAGAAACTAATATTGATTTTCAAAATGTATTTTTTAAATATATTACAGTAGATAAACCAACTATAAAAAATATTAATTTTTCTATAAAAGGTGGGTCTATGGCGGCGTTTGTTGGTCACAGTGGAGCGGGCAAAAGCACCATTCTAAACTTATTGCCAAGATTTTATGATCCTCAAAAAGGCCTAATAAATATAGATAATCAAAATATCTCTAAGGTTCGATTAAGTTCATTGAGAAAAAATATTTCTTTGGTAAGTCAAGACATTATACTTTTTGATGATACTATTAAAAAAAACATATCTTATGCTAAAGAAGATGCAACGAAACAGGAAATAAGTAGAGCATGTGATTTTGCAGCAGCAAGTGAGTTTATTGAAAAATTACCACAAAAATTTGAGACTAGAATCGGGGAAAACGGTGTAAGACTTTCCGGAGGACAGAAGCAAAGAATATCTATAGCTAGAGCGATTTTAAAAGAGTCTCCGATTATTTTATTAGATGAAGCTACCTCATCACTGGATGCAGATTCAGAAGAAATAGTTCAAAATGCAATAGTCAATTTAACAAAAAATAAAACTACATTAGTCATCGCTCATAGACTTTCTACTATACATAATGCAGACAAAATTTTTGTTGTTAAAAATGGTGAAATTATAGACACAGGGAAACATGAGTCTTTAATTAAAAACTGCGACGAATATAAGTCTCTTTATCAGAAACAATTAAAATAGAATGTTTTTAGTATATAGAGCTTTGACAACTTTAATTTATCCATTTTTAATTTTTTTTATTTATTTTAGAAAATTGAAAAAAAAAGAGGACTCTTTAAGATATAAAGAAAAAATATTCCCTTCCTCTTTTAATATTGATAAAAAAGAAAAATTAAAATTAATTTGGTTTCACGCTGCTAGTATAGGGGAATTTAAAAGTATTATCCCTATAATTGAAAAACTAGATGGAGATAATTTTCAATTTTTAATTACAACAACAACTTTAAGTTCTGGCAATCTAGCTAATGATAAATTAAAAAATTTTAAAAATACTTCACATAGATTTTTACCTCTAGATGTAAACTTTTTAATCAATAAATTTATTTCTATGTGGAAACCAAGTGCAATATTTTTAGTTGACTCAGAAATTTGGCCAAATTTAATTCATATTGCAAAAAAAAATAAGATACCTATTGCATTACTTAACGCAAGAATTACGTTAAAAACATTCAATAGATGGATGATGTTCCCAAAAACTGCAAAAAAAATTTTCAACTCATTCAATTTATGCTTAACATCCAATTCGGAAACAAAAAATTATCTAACAAAACTTAGTGGAAAAAATATTTTCTTTAATGGAAATATAAAGTTTATAAATAAATCTCCACATAAAAGTGAGCAAAATTTGTTTAAAAATTCACTTCCAAAAATTAAATTTTGGCTTGCTGCAAGCACTCATAACATAGAGGAGGATTTTTGTTTAAAAGTTCATTTGCGATTAAAAGAATCATTTAAAAATATAAAAACAATAATTGCCCCACGTCATATAGAAAGAATTGGACAAATAAAAAATCTTTGTGAAAAAGCCAATCTTAGCATTCAAATTCTTAGTAAAAACGATCAAATAGAAGAGGATAAAGAATTAATAATAATCAACTCTTTTGGTATTTTAGATAATTTTTATGAGTTTGCTAAAAGCGTTTTTATAGGAAAATCTCTTGTTGAAAGTCTCAAAGGTGATAGTGGTCAGAACCCTATTGATGCTGCAAAATTTGGATGTAAAATTTATCATGGTAGATACGTTTACAACTTTGAAGAAATTTATAAAATTCTCGAAAGGAACAATATTTCTAAAAAAATTGAAGAAGTTGATCAGCTTGCAAATTATATTATTAACGACTTGCGGGATAAAACTAATGAAAACAAAAATCTAAAATTAATTGAAGATATTGGTACGCAAACACTTAGTGAAACGCTTAAAAACATTAACCACTATATAATGAATGAAATTAAATAAACCTAAATTTTGGGAAAAAAAAAATATTATTTCAATCTTATTGTTACCCTTATCAATAGCTTATCTACTAATATTTTCTTTAGTTAAAAAAATTACAAAACCAAAAGAATTTAATATTCCAGTTTTATGTGTAGGTAATATTTACTTGGGTGGAACCGGTAAAACACCCACATCTATTTTTTTATCTGATGAAATTTCTAAACAAGGGAAAAAAACGGTAATTTTACGAAAATATTACAAAAGTCACATTGATGAATATAATTTGATAAATAACAATTCTCAAAATCTAATTATCAACAAAGATAGACAAAAAGGAATTGAAGTGGCTGAAAAAGATTATGATGTGGTAATTCTTGACGACGGATTTCAGGATCATAAAATTAAAAAAAATTTAAATATAATATGTTTTAATTCTAATCAACTAGTTGGGAATGGATTTACACTACCATCTGGACCGTTAAGGGAAAGTTTAAATTCATTAAAAGATGTAAAAATAGTTATCATTAATGGTACCAGAAATTTTGAATTTGAAAAAAAAATATTAAAGATTAACAAAAATCTCAAAATTTTTAATTCTTTTTATAAACCTAATAATGTAGATCAGTTTAAAAATAAGAATTTATTAGCTATCGCTGGAATTGGAAACCCAGAAAACTTTTTTAGAATTTTAAAAGAAAATAGTCTTGATATTAAAGAGCAATTAATTTTTCCAGATCATTACCAATTTACAAAGGCCGAATTTAAAGAAATTGCTGAAAATGCAAAAGAAAAAAATTATCAGATAATCACAACAGAAAAAGATTTTTACAAAGTAAAAGATTTTGATATTAAAGGTTTGAAGTACTTAAAAGTATCTCTTGAGATAAATAAAAAAGATGAATTAATTAAATTAATAAATGAAATATATGATAAAAAAAATTAATTATTTTTTACAAGCTTTCATAATTATTATTTTTTTTCTTTTAGGTCGTATATTAGGTTTGTATATAAGTAGAAAAATTTTTTCGTGGATATTTTCTGTACTCGGTCCTTTATTTAAATCAAAAAAAATTATTAATCAAAATCTTTCAATTTTTTCCTCAAATATCTCCAAATTGAAAAAAAAGGAAATTATTAAGAACATGTGGAGCAATTATGGAATGACTTTTGTTGAATATGTATATTTGAATAATTTTAAAAAAAATAATGAACATATAAAAATTAGTGGAGAGGAAAATTTGCCTAAAGATTCAAAACCTGTAATTTTTATATCAGGTCATTTCGCAAATTTTGAGTTAATGTCAATGGAAATCACAAAAAAGAATATTAAATTAGCTACCATTTATAGACCGCTTAACAATTTTTTTTTAAATCCATTCATGGAGTATTTAAGAAAAAAATATATTTGTGAAAATCAAATTAAAAAAGGGATAAATGGAGTACGTGACACAATAAATTACATTAAAAAGGGACATTCAATAGCTTTAATGATTGATCAAAGAGTTAGTGAGGGAGAAAGAATTTATTTTTTTAGTAAAAAGGCCCTTACCACTACACTGCCAGCACAGCTTGCGGTTAAGTACAACTTTAATATAATTCCTGTATTTATTGAAAGAGATAGTAATAACGATTTTAAAATTGAATTTCAAAAAAAAATTGATCCAAAAGACTTTGCTACAAAAAAAGAAATTTCAAAAACTTTGAATAAAATCCTAGAAAAAATGATTATCAAAAATCCTAATCAATGGATATGGACTCATAACAGATGGAAATAATTATTTTTTTTTTAAATTCTTAAATTTTTCGTTTACCTCAACAGGTGAAAAATAGGCTTCTTGCAAATCTACATTCCAGTAGCTTAGATTTTTTAAAGGTATTTCTTTTCTTGATATAGCGCACAAAACGTAATCGCCTTCTTCAATAACTTCAAAATAATTGTGCTTAAAAATAAGTTTAGCTTTTTTTTTATTCATCAATAAATTATACATTATATAAATTATCATGAATATTGGATTAATTGGTAGCGGAGGAAGAGAACACGCTTTATGCAAAAAATTGTATGAGTCGGACAAAGTTCATAAAATTGTCTGTTTTCCAGGAAATACTGGTACCTCAAAATTAGCAATAAATATAAATTTAGACATTCTAGATTTTAAGAAAATTTTAAAATTTATAAAATTTCATCAGATCGATCTTATTATAGTTGGTCCGGAGGAACCATTAGTAAAAGGAATAGTTGATTTTTTAAAAAAAAATAATGTCCTAGTATTTGGTCCAAATAAATATGCTTCACAACTTGAAGGTTCAAAAGCTTTTATGAAGAGGCTATGTAAGCAAAACAATATTCCAACTGCCAAATTTAAAGTTTGTTACAAAAAAAAGGATGTAAAAGAATTTTTAAAAATATGTAGCTTGCCAATTGTTGTTAAAGCTGATGGGTTAGCTGCTGGCAAAGGTGTTACGATATGTGACACACAAAAAAAGGTTATTGATATTTCGTCTACTATTTTTGCAGGTAAATTTAAATCATCAAAAAAATTAGTATTGGAAGAGTTTTTAAATGGTGAGGAAGCTAGTTATTTTCTTGTTGTAGATAATTATGATTTTAAATTTTTTGGAACAGCTCAAGATCATAAACAAGTTTATGAAAACGATAGAGGGCCAAATACTGGAGGAATGGGTGCTTACTCACCAGCACCAATAATAAACAAATCCATTGAAAAAAAAATTATTCAAAAAATTGTCAAGCCTACTTTAAACGCACTAAAAAAAAAGAGACAGCCTTATAATGGATTTTTATACGTTGGATTAATGATAAAAAAAAATGAACCTTTTTTAATTGAGTATAATATTAGAATGGGTGATCCTGAATGTCAGGTAATTTTACCAAGACTAAAAACAGATTTATTTGAAATAATCAAGAAGTCGGTTTTAAATAAATTAAATAAAATTAATATCAGATGGAAAAAAGATAAGAGCATGACTATCGTATTATGTTCAAAAGGATACCCGGGAAGTTACAAGAAAAATAAATATATAAAAAATATTGATAAAGTTAATCTTGATAAAAACGATTTTATTTACCATGCAGGAACTAAAATTAGAAATAATAAACTATATTCGAATGGAGGTAGAGTATTGAATATAACCTCAGTTGGAGTAAGTTTTTATAATATTAGAAAAAAAATATTATATATTATTAAGAAGTTAAATTGGAAAAGTGGATTTTATAGGAAAGATATTGGATGGAGAGTTATTGAAAAATGAGAATAGTTAGCGGATTTTTAAAAGGAAAACCAATTAATTTTTTAAAGAATTTAACTACCAGACCTTTAAAGGACTCTGTAAAAGAAAATATATTCAACGTTTTAAAACATTCAAAATTGATAAATACTAAAGTTGAAAAATCAAAAATTTTAGATCTTTATTCTGGAGTGGGCTCTTTTGGCATAGAATGCATCTCAAGGGGAGCGGGCAAAGTCACTTTTATCGAAAAAGATGAAAAAGCAATTGTAATTCTTAAAAAAAATTTAGAAAAACTCTCTATTATTGATAAAGGGGAAATTTTAAATAACAAGATTGAAATTGAATTAAAAAAACAAGATAAAGACAAATTCAATATCTTTTTTTTAGATCCTCCATTTGCTGACAAAAAATTTACTCAAACCTTAAACGCGATTAAAGAATATAAGTTATATAGAACAGAACATATTGTAATTATTCATAGAGAAATTAAAAGTGAGGATAATATAGATGATTTTTTAAATACTATTCTTATAAAAAAATATGGAAGGTCAAAAATTATATTTGGCTTATTTAACTGAGTAGTTTTTTTGTATATATCTTTACTTGTTCTACGGCAGGCTGAGTATAAGGATTTGATTTAATAATTTTTCCAATCATAACGGTTTCAAGCATGAAATATGAAAATAATTCTCCTAAAACTTGTTCGTTAATCTCTTTTATTTTGAATTCTCGATAAGGAATTTTATTTTCTCTTAGGGATAAAATTAAAGCATCTTTTTGAGCTTTTTTAATAGTGTCTAACCTTTTATTGTCTAAAAAATTTTTTTTATTTAATATTTTCTTCAAATTAAGTTTTTCGCTTGATCTATTTTCTAAACTAAAAACATGAAATAACTTATCCCTTGGCCCGTCAATATAAAGTTGTAATAAACTATGATGGTCTTTGGGAGCTGTAGAAATTACAGGAAAAAATCCTTTACCTTTTTTACCTAAACTTTCTGCTATTAATTGTTGGCACCAAAAGAGAAACTTATTGAGTTCAGGGGCATAATTTAAGAATACTAAATTATTAAATTTTTTAGACTCAATGAAAGATGAGAGTTTTATTGAACTTTCTTTTAAAAAAGAAATATTTTTCTTTTCAAGAAATTTTCTAATATTTGATCTTAACTTAAATATATTCACACCCATTAAATATGCAGGCACTATACCAACTTCAGATAAAACTGAATATCTTCCGCCAACATTTTTTTTATGTTCAATAAAAAATAAATTAAATTTTTTTGAAAGAGATAATAATGTATTATTTTTTTGTTCAGATATGATAATGATGTTTTTTGCATTTTTTTTTAAAATCTTAAATGCAAAAAAATTTGATAAACTTTCAATTGTATTGCCCGATTTTGAGATTATTAAAAATAAAACTTTTTGATAATTTTCTTTCTTTTTGAAACTAGAAATTTCATTAATGTCTAAATCATTAAAAAAATAAATTTTTTTATTAATTTTTTTTTCTAGAAAGTTATAAATAGCTTCTGCACCCAATATTGAACCGCCCATTCCAATTATAGCTATAGTTTTATATTTTTTGAATTTTTTTAAATCTTTTAGTTTAAAGTTTAGTTTAAATTCTTTATTTAAAACATTTAGAGTTTTATTATTATTTTTTATTTCAGAATTTAATTCGTTAAAAAATTTTAGGAAATCTTTAGATAAATTTTTTTTAATATTTTTTTTTTGTAAAGAGTTTTTTAAATATAGGTATTTTGTAGTCACTTAGGAAGCCTTTTTAATATTGACTCTTCTATTGATGAGGAACTATTTGATTTTACTTTGGTATTGTCATTTTTTTTAATAATTTCTCTTATAGAATCTTTATTTTTTTTTCGATTTTCAGAAATAGCACCCGGCTCCGGGACTTTGTCCAAATCTGGTGGTAAAATTAAAGGATCTTTTTTTTTAACCAAAAACTCGTCTGTATTTTCTATTTTTTCATTTCTTAAAATTTTTCCAACATTTCCACAGGAAGTAATAAATAAAAAAAGTAACAATATTAAAAAATTAATTTTTTTCAAAAAAACCCTTCATAATAAAAAAAACAACCCCTATTGTTATAAATATGTCTGCGACATTAAACGTAAACCAGTGAAAATTATTATAATGTAAATCAATAAAATCAGGAACTGCATTATATATAAGTCTATCATATAGATTGCCAATCGCTCCACCTATAATTGTTGAAAAAATAATTTTTTCGTTTGTTTTAGATTTTATAGCAACAAATATTAAAATTAAGATTATAATTAATATTAGTGTACTTATAAAATTATAAAGTAAAGATGAGTCTGTACTCAATATTCCAAACCCAATTCCCGTATTCCAAATTAAATCTAAATTAATAAAATCATTTACGTAATATATTCTCTCATTGAAATTATTTAATATACTAATTTTTGAGACTCTGTCTAAAAGGAAAATAATTCCAATAATAGTAAAATAGAATATGTTTACTCTTAGAAGTAAATTATTTTTTAACTCTTTTAAGCTTATTAAAAAGTTCATCTTATATTAAGCTGGCACATCTATCGCAGCTTTGTTCTAAAATTTTCCAACATCTTGGACATTTATTTCCTTTTGCTTTATTCACCTCAATTTTCATTTCTTTATCTTCTGATAAAACTTTTTCTGCTTTAGATGTGATTAGATATTCGGACAAATCTAAATTTTCTAATAAATCAAATTTATTTTTATCAACACTTAATTTTACTTCTGCTTCTAAACTAGATCCAATCTCTTTTGATGACCTTTTTGCTTCTATTGCTATATTTGCTTCTTGTTTAATCTTTAACAATTGATCCCATTTGTCGTTTAATTTTTTATTCTCCCAATTTTTTGGAACCTTTACAAAGGTATGTTCGTGTATATTTTTTTTATTTTTGTTTACTAAACTATATATCTCGTCTGTTGTGAAAACTAAAATTGGAGCAAACCATTTTAATAAACTTTCTAAAATTATATTACAAACTTTAACACAATTTCTTCTCTTCTTTGAATTTAAGCTATCACAATAAAGAACATCCTTTCTAATATCAAAATAGAATGAAGAAAGATCTAAAGTACAAAAATTTAATAATTCTTTGTACAGCTTATGAAAATTATAATTTTTTAAATTTAATTCTACAGACTTGCTAATACAAAAAATTTTATGCAATATGTATTGTTCTAATTCATCAAATTGTTTTATATCTATCTTTTCAAAATTCTGTTTTTCATAAGTGTCTTTTATATTTCCTAGTATGAATCTAAAAGTATTTCGTATTTTTCTGTAAGACTCTGCATGCTGACTTAAAATACTTTTATCAATTCTTAAATCTTCAGCATAATCAGATGAGGCGACCCAAACTCTAAGTATGTCTGCCCCATAATTTTTTAAAATATCATCTGGTGAAATAACATTACCCGTCGATTTAGACATTTTCATTCCTTTGCCATCTACTACAAAACCATGCGAAAGGATGCTTTTAAAAGGTGCTCTTCCTCTAGTTCCACAAGACTCAAGTAAAGAAGAATGAAACCAACCTCTATGTTGATCCGATCCCTCTAGATACATATCTGCTGGCCATTTTAAATCTTTTCTTTTCTCTAAAACAAAACTATGTGTTGATCCGCTATCAAACCATACTTCGACGATGTCATTAAGTTTCTCATAATCATCTGGATTATAATTCTCGCCTAAAAATACTTTTGAGTCATCTGTAAACCAACAATCAGAACCTTGTTTTTCATAAATAGATGCTATTCTATCAATTACTTTTTGATCTCTGAGTGGCTCTTTTGTTTTTTTGTTTATAAAAATCGGCAAAGGGACCCCCCAAACTCTTTGACGTGAAACACACCAATCTGGCCTGCCTTCTACCATTGATAATAATCTGTCTTTTCCTTTACTTGGATAAAAAGTAGTATCATTTATTGCTTTGATAGCCTTATTCCTCAGCTCATTTTTTTTCATTGAAATAAACCATTGAGGTGTTGCTCTGTAGATTAATGGTGCTTTAGATCTCCATGAATGCGGATAGCTATGATTGAGTTTGTCGTTCTTTAGCAATTTTTTTTGTTCTTTTAATTGTTCTATTACTATTGGATCGGCTTTAAATATGTGGGTATTAGTAAAGTTAGGTATTTCTTTCGTATATAAACCTGCATTATCAACTGTATAAAGCGATGGTATATTATTTTTTAAACATAAATTAAAGTCATCTGGACCGTGACTGGGGGCGCAATGAACAATCCCAGTTCCTTGTTCTAAATTTACGAATTGGGCATTAAGCATTGGAACATCATAATCAAAACCCATTTTAAAAAATGGATGGCTACAAATTGTTCCACTAAATTCAGATCCTTTAAAAGTTTTTATTTCTTTAAAAGTTTTGATATCACATTCTTTACAGATCGACTCGATTAAGTTTTTTGCTACTACAATTTTCTTACCTGCAAAATACTCAAGATTTTCAATTTCTAAAACTGAGTAATCTATATCACTATTAAATGCTAAGGCTTTGTTAGCAGGTATAGTCCATGGTGTTGTGGTCCAAATAATAATGCTTGCGTCTTTTAAAAAAACTTTGTCAGTTTTTTTTATTTGAAACGATGCATAAATTGTATTTGAGGTATGGTCCAAATATTCGACTTCTGCGTCAGCAAGTGCAGTCTTTTCAACAGTTGACCATAAAACTGGTTTAAAACCTTGGTATAAACTCCCATCCAATAGGAATTTTCCCAGTTCTCTTACTATTTGAGCTTCAGCTTCATAGCTCATAGTAGAATAATAGTTATCAAAATCTCCTACAACACCTAATCGCTTGAACTCATTTATATGTACATCAATCCATTTTTTTGCAAACTCTCTACACTCTTGTCTGAAATCTTTAATTGGAACTTCATCTTTATTTTTTTTCTTCTTCTTATATTGTTCCTCGATTTTCCATTCGATAGGTAAACCATGACAATCCCACCCGGGAACATAGACTGAATCTTTTCCGCTCATTTGATGAAAGCGCGTGATTATATCTTTAAGAATTTTGTTAAGTGCAGTTCCCATATGAATATGTCCATTTGCATACGGAGGACCGTCATGTAAAATAAATTTTTCTTTACCTTTGGAAATATTTCTTAATTTTTCAAAAATTTTATCCTTTTCCCATTTTTTTAAAATTTCTGGTTCTTTAGTAGGCAAGCTAGCTTTCATAGAAAAGGCTGTTTTTGGTAATTGTAAAGTATCTTTTG
>MDTB01047384.1_pt1 | contig 12456 bp, 6 predicted proteins | sample 811161 | NCBI WGS metagenome assembly MDTB01 (sample SAMN05326650, study PRJNA326480) | marine metagenome | isolation source: seawater | place: Mediterranean Sea | collected 2009 | reverse complement strand
TAAGCTTTGAATTTCTAATTGTCTCAAAAAGATCAGCGATTGCGCCCAGCGCTGCGAAGAATCCGCCTCCAAAGATATCAGCAAACGCCAGTCCTATCTCGATAGTTGATCGTACAACAGCTCGAAAGAGAATGTTAAAATACCCGGGAGAGTCTGCAATGTTCTTGCCGCCCGATAAGAAGGCTAGAAGGCCTCCGGATGAGCCTTTGAATTCATCTCTCTCACCAAAAAGAATCTCGACACCTAGTCCGACGTTCTCTGAAAAGTCGCCTGGGACGGGGCGGACTCCGAAAAAGGCTGGGCTTATAAGGCCGTTTGGAGCTTCCCGGTTGATTCCCGGCTTGGCTGCACCTGGCACCAGATCTTGCACATATTGGTCTATCACCTTTTGACTTGATGGGAGTGGTAACAATAACATACCAATGATGTCTTTTACAATATCAACAAGTATCCCTACAGCAAGGGCCAGGGCAATCGACAGCGTTGTCATGCCCATTTTTGGTGTTGCGCCAAATGGTTCTAATGGGCTATTTAAGACGCCGTATGACTTGTCACGAAATCCATCATATGTTCTTGTGACTGAAGAGCCTGCTGTCTTTGAGTTACCGCCACCAAAGCCTGGGCTTTTTTGTTTTGAAGCCAATGTAGAGTTTGGATCAAGCTTGGAAGCACCCAGCTGTTGCAATGATGGTAGCAGCCCTTGAAGAAATCCACTCATAGCAGGACTATGACCTGTTGCTGCAGACGTTAGCTTGTCACCTATGTCTTTCATTTCTTTTAGCTTAACAGCTGAAGAATTCTCATTATAGACACCCAGTGTATCCTGCTTTGAAGCAAAGGGGAGGTTGTCAACTTGACCACCAGTCATGGGTGCTCCAGAACTATTATAAGGTGATTTTCCGTCTGGGTGGAATCTATTATTTTGTGTTAAAACAGGACTTATTAGTTCTTTGTCTCGAACAGTGTCTAAGACTGTGTTTCCAGACTTGTCCTCATCTTTTCCAGACTTATCCAGGACATCTGCTATTTGATTTGCATCAAATGTTCCTCCGCCCTTGCCGTCTGGAGAAGTCCCTCCAGAAATTGTGTCAAAGTAAGATCTTAGATCTCCGGAGTCTAGTTCAGTACTGTCTTGCTGGAAAAAGGCCTTTTTCGCTCCGGTTGACCCAGCATCATAGGCGCCTGGCTGTCCATCATCCCCTCGGAGCTTAAATTCTTCTGAGCCCTTATCTAATGGATATCTATTCCTGGTGATATTCTCAGCTGTAATCTTGCTTGCATAATCCCCAAGTGTCTCTTTTAGCGGCTTCTTCAGGTCATCAATGTAGGGATCGGCATGATTATCACCCCCGTGATCGATCTCATAGACTATCCGCTCGGTGCCTTCGATGGCACCGTGCACATGGTTCCTTAAAAAATCTTTCAGAGTGTCTCTTGCCACTTTTTAGTTCCCTATAGCTTAACTATTCAATGCGCTCATTTGCTGCATGTTCTTTTTAAATTCCTCGCGCTCTTCGTCAGATAGCTCGTTCAATCCTTCGTAAAATTTTGTCACGCCGGGCATGAACAGAGAGTGGATTTCTGATATAAAACCTTCCACGTGGGTTTTCTGATCGTCATCAAGTTGATCGTAATATTTTTTAAACCTGGGGTCTTCTTTAATTTTCTTACTAAAATCTGTATTTAGTAGGTCAGATGGGTTTACTTTAGACATTATTTCTTCTCCATAAATTTTTATATGTTATCCTTATCATGGATACGGATTCGTGAATCTTAGTCGATATGATGCTTCTTTTGTAGAAAGAATGGCCTTGGCCATTTTCTTAGCACTCATGTGTATGTCGAGCTTAAATGTAAGGTTCAAAGGTTTTCCTGAAACCTTTGTAAACTCTTCAACAATTGAGAGTTGGTCTTCAATATCATCTATCGTGGCGCGCAACTCAATACTTGGAATGCCTGTCATCATTGTATTGATCATTTCAATTTCAGTTACTAGCGCTGTAATATTATCTTGCAAGAGTCGAGCAGTATCTATTCGATAATCCCACATCTCTGGAATAAATCCTTCGAGGAATTGATCCTGAACGATGTCGGTCATTGACTGTAAGTCAAACGTCATATCCTCAAGCTGTGTAATAACGTTGTACAGAGGATTCGAATCAAGATCAGCAAAGCTGGTGTTTATGAAGTCAAACATGGTGGCAATGGAAACAGCAAAATCACCCACCTTAGTCATTAAACCGGGGCCATCAAAGCCACGCATTGCTGCTTCGAGGCCTTCACCGGTTTCGGCTAGATCTGTCATGCCACCTAGTAAATCTTGGAATGAACCGAGCTGATCGCCTATTAGACCGGTTTGAGCGTCCATTGCAGCTGTCTCAGCCAGAGTACGCTCTTCCAAGACCTGGGCTCGCATCACGTTCACCCCTGCATCTTTGCTCCACGATCCGTATTCGGTGCCATAAGAGACTCCTCCTGAGCCCTCGCGGTCGAACTGGTTCCAGTCAGCTCGGACTTGATCGAACCGTTGTTGGCTGTAGCCCCAACCCTCTTGAGCTATTTCAGCTGCTGCCCGTTCAGCAGCAATGGCACGTTGCTCGTCCGCGATTTGCTGCTGAAGATTTGCTTGCCTTCGGATGAATCCGTTACTGCCTAGCATCATATCCTCAACTCCCTGGAGCGCTGAATCCATTTGGGTTTGCATTGCCACTGCATCAAATGTTGCAAATGCATCTCCAACAGCGTTGAGATTTTCAACGATGTCAATCACCGCGCCCAATATCGTATTGGTATTTTCAAGCGCTCCCATAGCTGCTTGGGCTTCAGCGCTAAGATTTCCATCTTCGTCAAAGCCTAGTCTTGAAGCCATTTCAGGTGTTATCATGTCGATGGCGGCCATGGCATGTTCGATGCCCCCAATCATCCCTTCGACCATGGCTGTACCATGTCTAGACATGACTCGAGACGGAGAAAATATTTCAAAGCGGTCCATGAGGCCGCCGGCAGTACCGGCGATGGTGTCGAATACGTTTCCTGCAAATTTTGCAACTCGCGAGTTTTTAACACGACTTAGGCCCTTGCCTAACCCCTCCATGACCTCAGGACCGAAGACCCTTTCACCGAAGCGATGCAGGCCTTTTCCTGTGGCTGACAAACCATCACTTATCATGTTCCCAAATTCCCCAATGGCATCCGAAACAGGTGATTCTGAATTACTCATTCTATCCATAAATCCGGAGATTGGTCCTTCACCTATCCACTCTCCCCATTGTGTGGTTAATTTCGAGGGCGAACCCCAACTGAAGAAATCACTAGCAGCGTTGGATAGGCTGTTCCCCCAACTTTCGAGGGTATCAGCTGCATCGGAGAGGGCCTCTCCGGAAGACACATAATCCCAACCATTTTGCATGCCTTCACCCACACTTCGGCCCCACTCGCCGGCGTCGCTGATGAACTGGGACGCGGCCGAATCGTCCCACCAGCTACCCAGATCATCCATCCAGCCGCCAAACGTTGCCTTTGTCTCGTCCCACATGTACTGAAATGTTTCTCCTACATATGAACCATCAAATCCCTCCAGCCCTTCTTCGAATCCGGTTAAATCATTCCAGAGGCCCATACTTATGAAGTCGAAGGCTTCGGAAGCACCTTCGACGACGCCCACCCCATAAGCACCTAATCTATCAACAAAGGTACTCTCAGGATCGAGGCCGACTTCCCAGGCATCTTGAAGACCGCTTCCAATAGAATAGACAGTAGTCATGATACCCTGAGCAGGGACTGATAGTGCCCTTGATACCCCACCCATTGCTCCGCGCGCGAGGTTGCCTGCTCTACCTAGAGAGGGCACTGCATTTGCAATTGTTGAACCAAAACCACTAAGGCTTGCGCCGACGCTCGAGGCAGTTGCTCCAAGTCTTGGACCGATATTTGCAGCCCATTGCCCAAGTTGCGTACCCCATTGGGTAATCTTTGGCATTGCGGCTTGACCTCTTGAGGCAAGGTTAGATGTAGCTTCACCCAATCGAGACACTGCCGCGGCTGTTCTAGGCATTGCTTCGGCAGCTCGAGCCATACCAGCAGCACCCTGGGCCCGTGCTGCGCCGGCAACATTTCGGACATTAGCTGCTGCTCCTGCCATGCGGCCGCGTCCGACATATTGGCCTCCGGCTGCTGCTCGACCGCCGCCGGCCATAAACTGGCCACCGCGGTAGAATTTTCCAGGTGCTGTGGCTGCTCGTGCTGAGTTAGAAATAGCAGTACCTAATCCTCTTGCACCATTTAGGGTTGCTCGTGCTCCTCTTGCAATGTTTGTCCCAATAGCACGGCCAGCTTGAACCAAAGCACCAGCAGCTCCTCTCACAGCGCCTACTAGGCCTCCCACTAGCAATGATCCGCCGTAAAGCAAGACAGATCCTGGGAACATCATGGTCATTAGGACCATACCGATGGCTATCGCCTTTCCTGGATTTGCTTTTATCCATTCCCAAATCTCATCCAGGATAAACCCAAGCATTGGCTTGATTGCATTATCCCAAAGTGCTACAGCGAATCGCCTCCAAGCTTTACCTAGACGTCTAAAGGCCTTTTCCAGCGCAGTCATAGATGCTGGATTTGACACACCTTTTCCAAATGATTCCATAGCAGTGGCTGCCCACTCAACCATACTAGCAGCAAAGTTAACAAAGTAAGCGCCGACATTGTCTAGAGCTTTACTTAGCCCACCACTTGTTCCAAAAACATCGTCGATGGCGTCGCCCATTAAGTCAAAAGCACCTGAAAAGTCTCCGCTAAAGATAGCATCAAAGAACCCATTGTCCATTAAGCTGTTCATCAAATCTGGAATTAACAATAACACATTGACTATCTTGTCAAAGTATCCCTTTCTAATAAAGTCTGCTAAGACTTCACCCATCTGCATTCCAACTTCAAGCATTGCTTCATTAGCTTTTTGGAATTGTTTCAAGGCAGCACGACCCTTGGTGGTCCCCTCGAAGTACATTTGCATACCTTTGGTAAGGTTGTTAAATATTCCGCCTTCTGTAAGGACCTCAATCAAGTGTGAAAACTGATCTGTTAAATTTTGTAATGCTGCAGTTTGCTTTTGGGTATCTGTTAATTGCTTTTTGGCCGCATTCTTAAGGTCTTTTGCTGATTTCCCTCGATTCTTCTGAGAGAACATCAAACGAGCTTCCTCTTCTGACAGTCCTGTCTGAGATGCTAAGAGTCTCAACTGAGCTGCGTTCATTGTTTCAGATGACTTGCCTGCGTTGAACATGCTCTTTCTTAGCATCTCTAAGTTTGCTAGCGGATCTTTTGCAGCATTTTTCATCATCTGGAGCGGGTTTAATGCCATACCGAATGCTTGACCTAGTTGAGCTGCTGACTTGGCTGCATTGTCAAAATTCATGAATTTGTCTGTAATCTTGCCTAGAGTCTTGAACGACGTACCGAGTGTGCGCATTCTAGCAACTGTGACTGCAGCGACATCAACTGCGATATTACCGAAGTTCTTGACATCTCCCATGATGCCTGCCATGTCTTTTGCAACTACTGACTGAGTTACACCTGTTGCCTCTTGCATGGCGTATCCCATTTGAACAAACTCGTTTGACATGTCATCGATATTTTTACCTAGAGATATCGCAACATTACCAACAGCTGACATCTCTTCAGCACCAAAGCCCAGGACTTTGCTCATGGTTACAAGACCTTCGCCTGTGCCCTTGGCGGTTTGTGAAAGTCCCCAGAATGTGTCGCCTAAGTCAGATGCAGCTTTTTGAAGTATCTTGTACTGATCACCCGACATATAGGCAGTCATGTTGCCCAGGTCACCTTCCAACTTCCGTACTGCTCCAGACATTTTCTTTAGACCGTGAGAAGCAGAACCAAAATTTTCTGCCAAATTTTGGGAAGCTTGGGCTACGGGCACTCCTGCCTTAGCAGCTGCATTAGCCATTTTCATCAATGAATCAACAATTTTGATGGGTGCTAGCATCAACTCCACATTCAAAGCAATAAAGCTCTTAATCAAGCCCGGCAAAGAAGCCTTAAGACTTGAGAAAGCTGACCCTAGTAAACCTACTGCTTTAGCAGCACCTCGCATAACTCCCGTTAAGACTGCGCCAACACGTCCCATTTTCTTCATGCTTTTAGCTGAAGTGTTTAGTGCACCAGCAAGTGACTTAGTAACTGAGCCTGTCCTAGACATGCCTTTTGCGAAATTAGAGGCAAATCCACTCCCCTGGTTCTTCATTCGACCTAGGGAAGCTGATCCTCGATTATACGCCTGATTTAACTGATTGGCCATGGCATGCTGATTGCGCATCGCTTTAGTGAGCTTCTCTGTCTCCTCGCGTGCTCTAATCAGATTGTCTATGTTAATTTCACTAGCCATTGAAGATCTTCATTCCTTACAGTCCAAGTATAATCATATACTAATTATACGCTTCTTGAACTTCTGAGTTTACGAATTTTCTATAATGGCCAGATAATGCCGTATTTTTTTAACTCATCAATAGCTACTTTCTTTTCAACAGTTAGTCTTTTAATTTCAGAAACTTTTGTACTGCTGTCATCTAAGGCTTCTAAGAGTGATAGGGTTGAGTCAAATGCATCTCCAAATGCACAAGATTTTTTCCCCTCCCTCTTGAGAGAAGCAAGCGGCCGCCTATCTAAGAGTGCTTTTGCAGCTTCCAATATTATCTTATCGTGTGTATTCATCTAAACACCTCAAGATTAATTATCTACTGCTATGTCATTCTTCTTAGTCTTGAAGGAACTTGTTCTCGGGCCCGATTCATCATTGCGCGCTCTTCAGCTGATTGATGAACATGATGTGGCGTCTGCTTATTATCATTCGCCTTGGATATTTCTTTTCCGCATCTCTCAATAAACCATACCCTGTACTTTACAGGTATATTATAAGAGTCTCTATAGGTGAATCCCATATAGTACATCAAAAGAAAATGTTGCTCTAGAAGAGCTTCTCTATCATTCGGCGTCAGGCCAAAAAAACGAGACTCCGAGGGGTACCCCCAACTCGGACCCCTCACCGCAGGCTGGGCAATCAAACCATGCAGTCAAATCAATTCCTGGCTCAATATCATCGATGTATTTTCTTAACATACGAGAATCTCTAGCCGGCATATTTCTAATAAAGTTATTAATCTTTGATCGATCAGTTACGCCTGCAATTTCGATAATTGCATGCTCTAGACGAGTTGTTACATTATTTTCGGCTAGCTGTCCCATCTTCTTTCTTCTAGATTCAGTTCTTTGAAGCTCTTCTTCATCTAAGCCAGTCAAGAACTTAAACTTAACCTTCTTCTTAGTGTAGGGCAATTCAAATGTAAAAGTATTCTCACCAGGCTGATCAGGATCTGCGCCGAGCCTGTTAATAGGCATCTCAGATAGATCAAACTCGTACTTTGTTGATACAGAGCATTCTGGGCATTGTATTTCAGCCTTATAATCAGCACCATATCCGGTAATTCGAAGTGCTATCATTAGGGCGTTTCTGTCCCCTACAATCAGGTCGTTTGCCTTGACATTTTTATCAACAATGCAAGACTCTAGAAGGTGTGTAATAACTGTTCCCTTCTTAATCAAGGCACGCGACGTAAGAATGTCTTCTTCTCGTGCTGTCATGGGTCGAATTTCAACAGTTTCACAATTATGTAGTGGATGATCGGTCGGATAGATCCTACCCATTGAAGGTAGTGGAACAGACTCATAAGGTATGTCCAGACCGAAATCGTCTCTCATTACATTGCTTACTGGAGCTCCAGGCATGTTCATAGATGGAGTTTCTTCGTTCTGCTGGAACACCTTGTTTCTTCCGCCAGATTTTTTTGTTTGCTTAGCCAAAATAGCCTCCTAATATTACCAATATCATTATTACCAATAGGTAGAAAAGAGTAAACTTTAATTACAACAAATTTTAATAGTCACCCGGTTCAAAATCTTCATTGAACTTATCGTACTCATCGCTATCAAACTCGTCGTACTCATCTATCTCTTCTAGTTTTTCGTATAGATCATAAATGTCTTCAACAGTCCCAACATCAATATACGCCTCAAAGAACGAAACCATTGTCTCAAGTATATCGCTTGCGTTGTAGTACAACTGAACCTGATCTTTGGAAACTACTATCGACTCACCGGTAGCGCTTGAATGGGTTAAGTCTAGAGTATACTCAGTTGACTCTTGATTCACTTCAGAACTTATAACATTAAACGGTTCATCAGTAGGTATACCTGTGTCTTCTGCGTAAACGTCGTCAATTATACAAGCTATCTTAGATGTATTGTCTAGCTTCGAAAGCTTTTCAAGAAAACCTAAGTATAGAGCTTTTTTTGTATTCATGCTATAAAAATAATGTCGGGCCTACACAGTTGTAAACCCGACATTGAAAAATATTGACCTATATATCAGTATTGAAGTACGCAATTGTCGAATCTAATCGTCATTGCAATTTCAACTAGATCTGACCCATCATAAGATAGATCGTTGAAGTTTGCTTCTGTGAGAAATGCTCCCTTAATATCCCACAGCTCAACAACAGTTCCAACTGGATCAAGCATCTTTAATTGACAGTCGCGTTTATAAAAGTCAGCGTATCCTGATCGTCCGGAGACAGATTCGAAGTGGGTACGAACCCATTCCATAACCTGCTGTGCACCGGAAGGCGCGATAGGATCGTGAAGTGTCACTGACATTGTTCCAAATGTGGTCTTGCCAGCAACATATCTATGGTGGTTTATCCACGGAATTGCAACTTCTTCAGTTGTGTAGGTGGGACGCGCGGCAGTTTTCATAAGAAACGCGTCGATGCCCTCAATAGCAAACACCCATCGAAATTTTCTTTTGGGTTCAAACTTATTTGGGAGCATGTCTGTAACAGAAAGGGTATCAGCCATTGTAGGAATCTCCTGAATTTATTCTAATGGTAATTATTACGTTCATTAACTTTTTCTATCTCTAAATTTCCGCACCAGCGTTTGTAATAACAAAGTCTAGTGAAATAAACTCTGCAACTCTTGTTGGCTGGAGGAATATTTTTCCTCTGAGGGTGTTATTTTCAACATCCGCTTGGGTTGTAGTTGTTGTATCAATTACAACCTTAAATCTATCTAGTCCTTGCTGTTCTTGAATTCTTGTAAGAATTGGCTGAACTGCACCTGAGAACTTAGCTAGTGTAGATTCTCTGTTGGGCTCGAATAGTATTCTATTAGCAACCGCCTTAACCTGGCGTCTTATTTCGATCAAAAGCCTTCTAACGTTGACTCGGTCCAGAGAACTTTGTCTTGCAAGCAGTGTCTTCTGACCCCAGACTACCAACCCGCCTGAACCTGGAAAGCTCGTAAGTGGGTTTACATCTGAGTCATAAATCGTATCGAGGTTTGCTCTGCTAAAGTTCAGTGAAGTCGATCTTCCTTGAGATTTAGGATCTAGGGCGCCGCGGCTGAAACCAGCTGGAGCGAACCATGGATGTGCAACCTGATCATTGAGCGCGAATGCTCCAAGAACAGCAACTGAAGGCGGCACCTGGACATTTGTTCCAACGAAAGGATCTCTTATTACAACGTCTGGAAAGTATGCTGCAGCAAATGATGTGTCAAGACCTCTGTCCTTGAAAGCTGTTATTGTATTATTAACGCCTACTTCTTGGACTGATCCTGTTACAACTTTGTTGTCTACATCTCTCTCTTCGATATCCATGATATACATTGCATCGAATCGACTTTCAACAGCTTGTATTGCCTTGTCAGTAATTTGCTCATGTCTAATACCTGGCATCGCGAGAAGCTTAACATCTGCATCTGCCTTAGTACTAATAATATCTAGGGCTTTGGAGTATGCTGTAACTGTCGGACCTTCGGCATTACCCTGGTTCGCTTCATCCATTTCTCTCTTGATAGCGACATTTAGAAGCTTAGACTTGTCTTCATCAAAAATATTGACTCCATCGTATCCGCCCTGCACAAAGAACGTAAACTTAGCATATTTTCTTACGCCTGGATCACTTAAGTCTGTAGCTACATTTAGTGCTCTTGTCTTCTTTGAAGCATTTGATGGGATTCCACCGTGACGGACGTAGGACGCACTGTGCCACTGCTTAGCATCGGGAAGATCTGTTGATCCTGTTCTTACCTTGATGTTCTCTAGAGAGAATAGAGCGTTTTGGAATTTATCGGCATCGATCTCTCCGTACTGAGTTGAAGCAACAATACCCGGATTGTTTCCTGCCCACGCAGGCTGATATGTTTCTTGCCAACCAGGCATATACTTGGTATATGATTTCATCGATCTATTTTGTCGTGAAGAACGATTCAGTTCTAATACAGCATCTTGTTGCTCAAACTGGCATCCCCAGTAGTATGTTGAGTCTGCTTGCTCTTTTGGAGGTCGACCTACCTTTATGTCTTTTCTGTATGGTACAGGTGGCACTTGAGCTCTCTTAAGCACAGACGCGTCGCTCAACCTAGACCTATGATTTGCCGGGATAGTCATGCACTCTGTTCCAGATGTTACAAGGTGGAAGTGTCCTCGGAAACCAACAGGAAGAACTGTATCGTTTACCAAACCATCCACTACATCGTCGGCCATTGAAACTCTGATGTATGATGAATTGTTTGGATGTTCTCCGTAGTTGACTAGCTTCTGAGCGCCTAGCTTCTTGTCGAAGTCGTACTTGGTGTACTTGTCACCGATTACTCTTGATACAAACCTATCTGACATTGGATCTAACGATAGACCTCTAAATTGCTCAAGCACAACTCTGTTTGTGTCTGTGTCGTTGAAGTCGCGAACAAGAAGATCGAAGCGACCGTACAAATTAAGATCAGACTTAGAATTTTGAATGTTTTCAATCGATATCTTGAACAAGCTATTACCGTATGTTCCGTCGTCTCTTGAGAAAATCTTGAATAGATTGACAGGCTTTCCACCATACTTTTGAGAAATTACCCAGGGAGATCTGGCTTCACGATAACGTGTTTCCCAGCCCTCGTAGTTGGGGGCTTTGTTAGAAGCGTTAGCGTTCCTTCCTAGTGCACCAGTCAATAGGAATGCTGCATCTTGGAAGATTGGTGCGCCTGCTGCAGCACCGGAGCCGTTTACTTCAGTTCCACCTTGGGTTAAAACACCTACACCGGTGAGTGCTGCTATTGCCGGGTGTATATCCCAGTTTGCATAAAGAAGGTGTCCTGCTTCTTCAGTCTTAGATGGATCTGTATTGAAAACATTGGCAATATAGTTCGCCGCATCCGGATCAAATGATGCTGTCAAAACGTTTGGATACGCTCCGGAGCCCTTCAAACCGTTAATTAGCATCGAGAACTCTTGCTTTCCATTACGAATGTTTACAGAACCTGTCATATGACCAAAAGGACCAACCTTGGTTGCTTTTGTTGTTGCTGCAGGAGTCTGATTATTAGACCCGGCAGCAGTTGTCGCACCAGATAGCATTAGAGTAACACCAGAGGGTGCTAGAAGCATTCCTCGAATAATTGGTGTTGCACCACCTGTTCCTCCATCAAAACGCGTGGATGATGCCTGGGACCCTGTTAATGATATCCAGGGTGTTGCACCTGCGATCAATCCAGAAGTTCCTATAGGTGTTGTATTTCCCACAGGTCCTGCGATTGATTGTGTCAAGGAAAAATACGAGTCTCCATGAGAATAGTTTATTGACATTCTCAGCTTATTTCCACCGCCTGAAGCAGATCCTGATGTTGAAGCTGTAACGCCGTATGTGATCGCTTGATTGATAGACTGCCAGATCGACTGAGCTAGCTTAGCAGTTGAGTTAACACCGCTGGTACCTATCGCCTTAGCTGTTGAAGCCTCGTGAGTCTTTGTTGTGTCAACTGATGCTGAGAATATGTTTCCCATTCCATCATAAAGGTAAAGGACGTTATCAGCATCAAGTGAAGCGTATCTGTCTACAGTAAACTTTACTTTAGCTGTCACTGCATCGAGCTGAACCCCTGCATCACTAAAGAGTGTGCTTCCGTTAGACTCAGACATGAAGCATCCCAAGAAGTATGATCTTCCCAGGGTGTTGCTTGTCTTATCACCAGCATTTGCGTATGGGTTTGCACCCAACTTACCGTTGGCTTGAACCTGCTGAGCCCCAACGACAAATCCTGAATTTGTGACTTTACCGTCAGAAGCCTTCTTTTTTCCATCTCCTGTACCGAGAACTCTCATGTATGTAACTGCCTGAGCGTTCTTCAGCCATTCGACGACTGCTAAAGGTCCAAATTTTTCTGCATCGGTCTCTCCGAATTCTGCAACGAAATCCTTTACTGTCCCAACTGTAATTGGAACAAAAGCAGGACCTCTATTGGCAGTTCCTATAATACCGGCGGGTACGCCAGAAGGCGTGACTCCTGACGGTCCGGATAGATCAATTTCTCTTGTGCTTACGCCTGCGCTTTTAAAAGTTA
>MDTB01085084.1_pt1 | contig 12457 bp, 13 predicted proteins | sample 811161 | NCBI WGS metagenome assembly MDTB01 (sample SAMN05326650, study PRJNA326480) | marine metagenome | isolation source: seawater | place: Mediterranean Sea | collected 2009 | reverse complement strand
TAGCCCCATATTCCATCCCCAGTTGTTCCAACCTAGCCCCATATTCCATCCCCAGTTGTTCCAACCTAAACCCATATTCCAACCCCAGTTATTCCAACCCAGACCCATATTCCATCCCCAGTTGTTCCAACCCCAGTTATTCCAACCCCAGTTATTCCAACCCCAGTTACTGTAAGAAGGGTCATAAAAATTACTTGAATTATTTTCATCATGATAATATAAAGGATTATCTCTTTCAAATCTATTAATTCGATCAGTATAAGATGATTTGTAATCAGTTGAATCTATATCTTCTTTAAAATCATCATTATTTTGAATAATTCTAATATAATTAATTTTTTTTTCCAAGGGATTGTAATATAAGTCATCAGAATACCAATTCTTCTCTTGACTAAAAACTTTAGCATTGGTTAATATATTTATTATCAAAAAAATATTTAAAAGAGTTTTCATAGATTTGTGTTTGACTTTTTACAAATTTATGAAAAAGATACTAAATATTCTCTTTCATTTATTATAGTTTAACAGATTTTTAACATATTTTAAATTAATAAATTATGGTCAAGAAGCTTACTAGTAAAGAAAATGATTATTCCAAATGGTATAATGAACTTATCTTAATGGCTGATTTAGCTGAGAACTCTAATGTAAGAGGTTGTATGGTTATTAAACCTTATGGTTATGCTATTTGGGAAAAAATTCAATCAGAATTAGATAAGAAATTTAAAGAAACAGGTCATTTGAATGCTTATTTTCCTTTATTCATTCCAAAATCATTTTTTAGTAAAGAAGCATCTCATATTGATGGTTTTGCAAAAGAGTGTGCAGTTGTAACTCATTATAGATTAAAAAAAGATGACAAATCTGATAAAATAGTTGTTGATGAAAATTCAAAATTAGACGAAGAACTGATAGTTAGACCAACATCAGAAACTATAATTTGGGATTCTTTTAGAAAATGGATCCAATCTTATAGAGATTTACCAATTTTACTAAATCAATGGGCAAATGTCGTAAGATGGGAAATGAGAACAAGACTATTTTTAAGAACATCTGAATTTTTATGGCAAGAAGGACATACAGCTCATGAAAGTAAAAATGAAGCTCTTGAAGAGTCACGGAAAATATGTGATTTATATGCTGATTTTGTTGAAAAATTCATGGCAATACCAGTAATAAAGGGAACTAAATCTGAATCTGAAAGATTTGCTGGAGCAGTTGAAACATTTTGTATAGAAGCTTTGATGCAGGACGGGAAAGCATTACAAGCTGGAACATCTCATTTTCTTGGACAAAATTTTGCAAAAGCTTTTGATGTCAAATTCCAAAAAAAAGATGGAAGTACAGACTACGTTTGGGCTACATCATGGGGAGTTTCAACAAGATTGATGGGGGCTCTGGTTATGACACATTCTGATGATAAAGGTTTAGTTCTTCCCCCAAATCTTGCTCCTTGGCAGGTTGTAATTGTTCCTGTGTTCAAATCAGATGAAGAATTTAATCATATTGACAAAATAGCAAAAGAAATCAAAGAAAAATTGATAAAAAATGGAGTGAGAGTTAAATATGATGACAATAAAAATTATAAACCAGGTTGGAAATTTAATCAATATGAATTAAAGGGAGTTCCTTTAAGAATTACATTAGGTCCAAGAGATATAAGTAAAAATTTAATTGAAATATTCAGAAGAGATAATTTTGAAAAAATATATATAAATATTGATAACTTTGAAGAAATTATCAAAAATTTACTAAGTGAAATTCAAAATAATTTATTTCAAAATGCACAAAAATTCAGAGATTCTAATATAACTAAAGTGGATGATTTTAAGACATTTGAAAAGCTTCTTAAAAGTAAGGGAGGTTTTTTCTCCTGTCACTGGGATGGTACTAAACAAACTGAAGAACTGATTAAGCAAAAGTTAAAAGCTACAATTAGGTGTATTCCAATTGATAGTAAATTAGAAATTGGAAAATGTATTTTAACTGGACTTCCTTCTAAAAAAAGAGTTTTATTTGCTAAATCCTATTAATCATGAGTGATTTAAGCTAAAATTTACATTTATATTTTGAGAGTTTAAATTTTCTAATTAGATTTGCACGCACTTTATTAGGTCCGTTCGTCTAGTGGTTAGGACTCATGGTTTTCATCCATGCAACAGGGGTTCGATTCCCCTACGGACTACTAAAATATATATATATGGCAAACCATAAATCAACATTGAGAAGAATTAGATCAGATAAAAGTAAAACTTTAAGTAATAAGTTTTACCACAAAACAATGAGAAATTCATTAAAAGATATGAGGAACGAGGATGATAAATCTAAACTTACTAAAATGTATCCTCTTTTAGTTTCAAAGATTGATAAGCTAGTTAAAAAAGGAGTTATTCACAAGAATAAAGCTTCCAATTTGAAATCTAAATTATCAAAAAATTTGAATTAAATATCTTTAGTTTTGATATTTATTTACCTGTCTTTCATAGGTATTGAACATCAATCAATATGATCAAAATTTTAACTATAGTAGGAACTAGACCTCAGATTATTAAGTCATTTTCATTAAGTAAAGAAATTAGAAGTAATTTTAACAATTTGATAAATGAGATTATCGTTCATACAGGACAGCATTATGATGAAAAAATGTCTGAAATTTTTTATGAAGAAATTAATCTGACATTACCTAAATATGAATTTAAACTTGATCCTAAACATAAAATATCACCCCTATTCCAAATAATTTTTAATTTAGAAGAAATAGTTAAAAAAGAAAAACCAAATGCAATGTTAGTGTATGGAGATACAAATTCAACATTTGCTGGAGCATATATAGCGTCAAAATTAAATATTAAACTCTTACATGTTGAGGCTGGACTGAGATCTTATGATAAAAATATGCCTGAGGAACTTAATAGAATTTTCACTGATCATCTATCTAGTATTTTATTTTGTCCCACGAAATCCTCAATTAAAAATTTGGAAATTGAAGGAATTTCTCACTCAAAAGGCAGTTGTTCAATGACAAATAAGAAAGTTTATTTATCCGGTGATGTTATGTATGATAATCTTTTACATAATGTTACTAAAAAAAATAAAAATATTTTAAATAGATATAAATTAAAGAATTTTTGCTTATTAACATTTCATAGAAAATCAAACACTAACAATAAAAATAGATTAAAAAAAATAGTAGATTCATTAGTAAAGTTTTCTGAGAAATTTAAAAAAACTCTTTTTTTTCCAATTCATCCTCGAACTAAAAAATATTTTAAATTATTTTTCGGTAACAATAAATATAATTATTTACTGAGTCATAAATTTTTCAAAATTATTGATCCAATTTCCTACACTGAAATGATTTCAATAATTAAAAATTGTGATTTGGTAATAACAGATTCAGGTGGTATTCAGAAGGAAGCATATTTATTAGAAAAACCTTCAATTATAATTAGAAATGAAACTGAATGGATTGAGATTTTAGAGAATGGTAGTTCAGTTTTATGGGATTTAAGATTTGAAACTTTTGTTAAATCATACGAAGAACTTTTAAATAATAAATTAAAATTCCAAAAATTATTTGGTAATGGAAATAGCGCTAATTTTATATGCGATAAAATAATTGATGAAATTAGATGATTTTAATATTTACAGATGAAATAACTCAGAGGATAAACTATACTTTCAAAATGGTATTCACTAACTTTATGAATACAAAAATTGAGATTACAAATGATAAGAATTATTTTACTTCTCATAAAGGACTCAAGATTTCATATTCAAAAAATAGAATAAAAGATGAGTTATTTTTTTATTCATCTGATATTTTATTTCAAAATAAAATCTCAAATTTAAATATTGAAGTATCATCATGGAAAAAAATAAAAATATTTTTTCATACAAATGAAACAGGTTCGTTACCATTTGATATTTTTGCCTGTATATTTTATATGTTGTCAAGATATGAAGAATATTTACCTCATATTAAAGATAATCATAAGAGATTTCCAGCAAAAAATAGTTTAGCTTTCAAAAATAGTTTTTTAAAATTACCTATCGTTGAGCTTTGGATAAATGAATTAAAGCTTTTAATTGAATCATTTTACCCTGATTTTAAATTTCCTCAAAGAAGATTTAATCATATAAATACAATTGATGTTGATCATGCATTCCTATTTAAAGAAATTGGATTTTTTAGGGGAATTTGGAAGTTATTTAAGTCATTTGTAAAGTTTGATTTTGAAAAAATTAAATTGCAATTAAAAGTATTAACAAATAAATTATCTGATCCTTATGATAATTTTGACTATTTACTGAAAATATCAAAAAAATATAATATTGAATTTATATATTTTTTTTTATTAGCAGATTTTAGTAAGTATGATAAAAATATACCTTTTTATAATAAGAGATTTATCGAATTAATTCAAAGTACTTCAGATTATTTTAATGTAGGTATTCATTTTTCGTATAATTCAAATCGTTCGATATATATAAAAAAAAACGAATTAGATAGACTCTCTAATATAGTTAAAAGAAAAATTAAAAAAAGTAGACAACATTTTTTAAAGCTCAATCTTCCTCTGACATACCAAAATTTAATAAAGTTGGGAATCAAAGAAGATTATTCTATGGGTTATGCATCTCACTTTGGATTTAGAGCTGGGACCTCACTTCCTTACCATTTTTATGATCTAGAAAATGAAAAAGAAACAGATTTACTAATAAAACCTTTTGTTGTAATGGATGGAACTTTAAATAACTACATGAAATTAAATGTAGAGGAAGCAAAATATTCAATAAAAAATATAATATCAATATTAAAAAAGGTTAATGGTAATTATATAAGTATATGGCATAATCATTCGTTGTGTGATATGGATGAATGGGAAGGATGGAAAGATATTTTTGAATTTTCAATAAAAGAGTTGTCAAAATGATAAAGTTTTACAAAAACTATCAAATAGATAAAATTAAGTGGGATAATTGCATAGTTAATTCAGTTAATTATTTACCATATGCATTATCGTGGTATCTTGACATTGTATCAAAAAATTGGAATGCTTTAGTTTTGGGAGACTATGAGGCAGTATTTCCTTTACCATCAAATTTTTTTTTATTCATTATTCTTTAAATCCTTTTTGGATTCAACAACTAGGTATTTTTTCAAGATCTGAAAAAAACTTAAATAAAGTAAATGATTTTATTGAAGCCATCCCTAAATATTACAAATTAGTTAATCTAAATATAAATTATGCAAATATTTGTTCAAGTAACTTTATAAAAAAGACAAATTGTATTTTAAATCTCAATGACGATTACAAAAAAATCAAACAATTTTACTCTAAAAATTTAAAGAGAAATTTAAAAAAACATAAATTTGTAAAAAAAAATATAGTATTCAATTGCTCTCCTAAAATTATTATTAATTTATTTAAAAATAACAATAAATATAAATTTGAAAATCATGATTATCAAAATTTACAATTATTAATGGAAAAATCTTTTGAGAAGTCAGTTGGTCAAATAATTTTATGTAAAGATGAAAATAATGTTCCCTTGGCCGGAGTATTCTTACTTCACACTAGTACAAGAATAATTTTTTTATTTTCAGGAAATACAGAATTTGGTAGAAAAAACGGTTTGATTCCATTTTTGTTAGATCTAGTTATTCAAAAAAACTCAAACTCAAATAAAATATTTGATTTTGAAGGAAGTAATAATAATAATTTATTAAGATTTTACAGAAGTTTTGGAGCTAAAGTTCAGCCCTATTATAATATCAAAATTAATAAGCTACCATTTTTTCTTAAACTTTTATACAAATGAATATAGGTAAATATATAAGTCTATTTTTTATTAGTTCAGTTAAGTTCTTATTTGCTCCTATGATAGCATTTAGTTCTAAATTTAACTTTACATTTATGGAAACAATTATTGTAACTAGTTTAGGTGGAATTTTTGGGGTAATTGTTTTTTATAATTTTAGTGCCCAAATTTTAAAAATTGTTAATCTAATTTTTTTAAAAAAAAATAATAAGAAAAGATTCACAAAAAAAAATAGATTTTATGTTTCTATTGTGAAAAAATATGGTCTTTATGGTATTGCTTTTTTTTCTCCTGTAATAATGTCAATTCCAGTTGGATCATTTTTGGCAGCCAAGTTTTATGAAAAAGAAAAGAAGAAGGTAATTATTTTGATGTCTGTATTTATAATATTTTGGTCTTTTTTATTATCATTAATTTTTTATAAATATTAAAATGAAAATAAAACATATTTTTTTTGACCTTGATCATACACTATGGGATTTTGAAAAAAATTCTAAAATATCTTTAGAAGAATTATTTCAGGAGTATTTAATTGATTATCGAATAAATTTTAAAATATTTTATAAGGTATACAAAAAGATTAATAATGATTTGTGGGATAAATATCGTAAAGGAGAAATTTCAAAAAATTTTTTAAGAGATTCAAGATTTGAAAAAGTTTTAAATTTTTTTTCAATTTATGATAAAAGCTTAAGTTTTAAATTAGCTAACTTTTATGTTAAAAATACTCCGAAAAAAAAATATGTTTTTCCAAATTGTCATAATGTTTTAGATAATCTCTATGAAAAATATAATTTACATATAATTACCAATGGATTTGAGGAAGTTCAATATACAAAACTTAAAAATTCAAATTTGATGAAATATTTTGATAAGATAATTACATCTGAGTCAGCTGGATATCTCAAACCAGATAGGAGAATATTTGATTATGCATTAAATTTGCTAGGGATTGATGTAAAAGAGTGCATAATGATTGGAGATAATCCACATATTGACTGTCTCTCAGCTGAATCAATTGGAATTAGATCAATATTATTTACTCCAAGTAAAATAAAATTTAATGATTATAATAAATCAGAAATAAAAAAAATAAAATATAAAATTTCAGATTTAAATGAATTGTTAAAAATATTATAAAATTTCAGCTATTACAGTTTCGCCAGCGCAGGTTCTATCATTTAAATTTACATTTATTTTGATATTTTTTGGTAAAATAATATCAACTCTTGAACCAAATTTAATAAATCCCATTTCCTCTCCCTGAGAAATTAAATTATTAATTTTAGAATAATTAATTATTCTTTTTGCAAAAGCACCTGCAATTTGTCGAATAAGAATTGAAAATTTAAATTTACTCTCAATTACAGTAGAGAATCTCTCATTTTCAATAGAGGATTTTGGATTCCAAGCAAAAAAGTATTTTCCAGGGTGATATTTCAAATATTTTATTTTACCTGATATAGGATATCTATTTAGATGAACATTAAAAGGTGACATAAAAATTGAAATTTGAATTTTATTATCTTTAAAAAATTCATTTTCATAAACTTCTTCTATGACAACAACTTTCCCATCTGCAGGAGCAATTATAAATTTATCATTTTTTATTTTTTTTCTTTTAGGATTTCTAAAAAATTGAATAATTAAGAATAAAATAATTGATATTGAACATGTTACTTTTATTAAGTAATGATTAAAAACAAAATAACAAATTAGAATAATAATAAAGTAGATCAAGAAGGAAATAGAAATAATATTTTTACCTTCTTTGTGAATATAACTCATAAACTTAAAAATTTTATATAAATATAAATTGATGGAAATGAAATTAGCATTGAGTCAATTCTATCAAGTATACCTCCATGTCCAGGGATTAACTTGCCAGAATTTTTAACTCCAAATATTCTTTTAATTTTTGACATAAATAAATCTCCTAAATTCGAAGAAATAAATATTAATATTGATAAGAAATACCAACTAATATCAAGGTTAATTCTTTTTTCCTTTGATATTATGTATGCAGTTATTAATGTAAATATAAACCCACCAATATATCCCTCTAAAGTTTTATTTGGAGATATATTTTTGAAAATTTTCTTTTTACCAAATAATTTCCCTGTTAAGTATGAAAAAGAATCCATACACCAAATTAATATAAGCATATAAATTATCGTATTATTTTCAAAAGATGAATTAAACACAAATCCAAGAAGTATTATTGAAGATAGAGGAATGAAAATATAACTTAATGAGAAGAGTATTCCAGTATAAAATGATAATTGGGCTTTTGTTTTCAATAGCGATAAAATGGTAGAAATTAGTAATAACAAAAAAGTATATGAAAATGAGATAAAATCTGATATGATTAAAAAAAAAAGAGATAAACCAACAAAAATGGTGAAAGGGTAATTGTAATTTAATTCATTTAACTCAAAAATACTTTTCAATTCATAACATGCGATCATTGATATTATAACAATTAATGCAATAAAGGTATAATAATTTAAAGTTGATAAAATAAATATAAAAGAGTAGAAAATTGAAGAAATTAATCTTATTTGAAAATTTTTCATCTTTTTTCTTTAAAATCTTCAATTAAAAATACATATAAATCTTTTGTTCTATCACTATCACTCATGGTTGAAATAGATTCTTTTGTTCTAATAGTTGTTACAAGTGATGGACGAGATTGTCCATATTTGATTTGGATTCCATTCAATCCTTCACTTATATTTTTCACTATTTGAGATGTATATGCTACAATTACAAGTGAATCAGGTAATTCTTCAATTTTTATATTCTTAGTTTGTTCACTTGAAACCATTACAGATCCATCAAATGCAATTAGAAATTCACAATTACTTATTGATGAATCTGCATTTAAATGATTGTTTTTAATCTCAATACTTGTTGACTTTAGCATTTTTTTTAGTTTACTATTGATGCAATAAGTCATATTCCATCTGCTTTCTGATAGTAAATTCTCAAAATTGGAAAAAAAGGAATCTAAATTGTCACAATAAAAAAATTTACCATTGTTTTTAGTAAAGTTTTTTGCAAATATTACATCAACTGGATCGTCAGATTTAACTTTAAAATTTTCTAACTCTTTTTCCTCATCAGATATTTGTTCATTACTCGTTTCTGATAAGGAAGGTAATATTTTAGAAAGAAATTTATTTAGAAAGTTTTGTTTCATTTAATTTAGCTTTCTTATTTGAGTTTTTACTTGGATTTAGGGTAATTTTATCGTCATTTCCCCATTTTCGTTTACCAAGTATTTTTTCTAGATCCTCTTTAAAAATTACTTCTTTTTCTAGTAATATATTAGCTAATTCTGTTAGCGAGCTCTTATTTTCTTTTAAGATTTTAAGAGCTTTGGTATATGCGAAATTTGAAAGAGATTTAACTTCGTTATCAATTTCGATAGCAGTCTTTTCACTGTAAGGTTTTATAAATCCCGAATTTTGTCCAGTGGGATCATAAAAAGAGATATTACCAATTTTATCGCTTAGACCGTATATAGTAACCATAGAAGTTGCTTGTTTAGTTACTTTTTCAAGATCACTGAGGGCTCCCGTAGAAACTTTATCAAAAATAATTTTTTCAGCAGCTCTTCCTCCAAGTGCAGTCGTCATTTCATCCATTAATTGTTCTTTAGTTGTAATTTGTCTTTCTTCAGGAAGATACCATGCAGCTCCTAAAGATCTTCCTCTTGGAACAATTGTAACTTTAATTAAAGGAGCAGCATATTGAAGCATCCAACTTACTATGGCATGACCAGCTTCGTGATATGCAATAACTTCTCTTTCTTTTTTTGAAATAATCTTATTTTTCTTTTCAAGGCCTCCAACTATTCTGTCAACAGCATCTAAAAAATCTTGTTTATCAATAAATTTTTTATTTTTTCTTGCTGCAATTAAAGCTGCTTCATTACACATATTTGCAATATCAGCGCCTGAGAAACCTGGGGTTTGTTTAGATAAAAAATCAATGTCTAATGTTTTTTTAACTTTCAGAGGTTTTAGATGAACATTAAATATCTCTTTTCTCTCATGGAGTTCAGGTAAATCAATATATATTTGTCTGTCAAATCTCCCAGCCCTCACAAGAGCTCTATCCAAAATATCAGCTCGATTTGTTGCAGCAAGTATTATTACATGATCATTAGTTCCAAACCCATCCATTTCTGTCAATAACTGATTTAAAGTATTTTCTCTTTCATCGTTAGATCCAGTAATTTGATTTTTACCTCTAGCTCTACCAATTGCATCAATTTCATCAATAAAGATGATAGCAGGAGCTTTCATTTTAGCCTTTTTAAATAAATCTCTAACTCTTGATGCACCAACACCAACAAACATTTCAACAAAATCAGAACCTGAAAGAGAGAAAAAAGGCACTTTAGCTTCTCCTGCAACTGCTTTTGCAAGGAGTGTTTTTCCAGTTCCTGGGGGTCCAACCAATAGAGCTCCTCTTGGAATTTTACCTCCTAATTTAGTGTACTTTAGAGGGTTTTTGAGAAAATTCACAATCTCTTGTACTTCTTCTTTTGCTCCTTCTAGACCAGCAACATTGTTAAATGTTATTTTTACTTCAGACTCATTGTCAAATAACTTTGCTTGTGATTTACCAATATTAAATATTTGTGATCCAGGTCCACTACCTGAACTCATTCTTCTCATAAAAAAAATCCAAAAGAAGATCAGAAGAATAAAAGGTAGCCAAGACCAAATTCCATCAAAGATGCTGTGCTCAGTATTGTAAAAAATCTGAATTCTATTATTTTCATCGAAATTAAAATCTTTCTGAGCTTCTTCAATTTTTTTTTCAAATATATCAGATGAACCAATCTTTATAAAATAATGTGGACCTTTGTTTATGCCATCTCCAATTAGAGGTTTTCTGACAGATTTATGTCTATGTGAAGATAATGATTCTTCGTTTATATATATTTTAGCAATATTTTTATTTTCAATAATTTCAATTTTAGCTACATCATTATTTTTGATATAATTGTAAATTAGGGTTTGTCTATCTGTCTCTAAACTTAGTGTTGTAAATTCATTTGTTAGGAGCATTGAAAGCATAAGCACAGCAATAATTCCATATATCCAGTAAAAGTTAAACTTAGGAAGTTTAAATTTTCCGTCATTTTTTGATGAAGGTTTATTTTTTTGTTTATTCATTTAAATTAGATTCTTTAATTTTTAAGATTTTTGCATCTCCCCACAATTCTTCTATTGAAAAGAATTCTCTAAAGCTTTTTTGGAATATGTGAACAACAACATTAACATAATCAAGTAAAACCCATTCGCATTTATCTTTACCTTCAATATGCCAAACTTTATCACTTAAGTCAGTCAAAGCTTTTTTTAAAATTGAATCAGAAATGGAACTAACGTGAGTATTTGAGTTTCCTTCACAGATTATAAAGTAATCGCAAACAGAGTTCTCAAGTTTTCTTAGATCAAGTACTGCAATATTTAAAGCTTTTTTTTCTTGCATTCCTTTGATTATAACTTTTACTAATTTTTCTTTAATGTTTTTTGTTTTTAATAATTCATTCTGTTGGCAAAAATAATGCTTTTAATGTAAATTAATTTGATAATTGGCATTAAATTACAAAGTTAAATTCAATATTTTTAATTTTGTTAAAATATGGATATGAATAAAATAGAATTTGAAAAAAAAAATTTATGAATTTGAAAAATTAAAATCAACTAATGATTGGATGATTGAAAATCTTAAAAAAATTAATTTTAATGAGGGTAATATTGTGTTTACTTTAAATCAATCAGATGGACGAGGAATGAGGAATTCAAAATGGTTTTCAGAAAAAAATAAATCTCTTACATTCAGTTTACTCCTTAAACCTAATTTTTTAAAACTTGATTATTTATTTGATTTAAGTATATGTGTTTCTATTTCAATTATTGAAGTTTTACATAAAATTAACAATAATTTTAAGTTAAAATGGCCCAATGATATATATTTTGATAAATATAAAGTTGGAGGTATACTGATTGAAAATCAAATAAATAAAAATAAGTTAGAAAAATCAATAGTTGGTATTGGTTTAAACATTAATAATTCAAATTTTACTTTTTTAGAAAATAGTAGTTCTTTGTTTTTAATTTCTAAAAAAAAATATAAAATCAAAGATATAATGTTATGTATATTAGAAAAAATTGAAGAAAGATACAATGATTTAATTTGCGGAGGATATGAAAAACTTAAAAAAAAATATCTAAAAAATCTTTTATATTTTAACGTATTTAGAGATTATATTGAAAAAGATGGCAATAAAGTAAATGGTAAAATATGTAATGTTGATAGACATGGATTTTTAATTATTGAATTTGAAAATGGTCATAAAAAAAAATATTTTCATAAAGAAATTAAGTTTATTTAGTTTTCCATTCAGTGGGATTTTTTCTCCATTCTTTTAAATCTTCAATTTCTGATTCATTAATATATCCAATTTCAGTTGCTTTGTCAATTAAATCATTGTAGTTTGTCAATGAAATTAGTTCACAATTTGATTTTTTAAAATTTTCGACTGCAATCTCAAATCCATAATTAAATATTGCAACAACACCTTTGACAATACATCCATGATTTTTTA
>MDTB01032064.1_pt1 | contig 12458 bp, 10 predicted proteins | sample 811161 | NCBI WGS metagenome assembly MDTB01 (sample SAMN05326650, study PRJNA326480) | marine metagenome | isolation source: seawater | place: Mediterranean Sea | collected 2009 | reverse complement strand
GCGTCAACAATTTCATTTATTGGAACAATTAATTTACCCGCGACTTTAATTTTATTTATAACATATTGCTCACCTTCTACTATATTTATAGTAATGTATACTTCCTTTTTACTTTTGCTAAGTGTTACTTGAGTTGACTCAACTTCAAAATCCATGAATCCCATATCTTGATAAAAACTTGATAGTCTCTCGAGATCAGCTCCTAACATGGGTGATGAATAAACGCCACTATCCGACCAAAACATATACCATTTTGGCATAGCTGTTTGAAATTCTTTTTTTAAACGAGCATCTGAATATTTTTTATTTCCAACAATCTTTATATGTTTAATCTGAGCTCTAACACCTTCGTTTACCAAAACGTTCAAGTAAATTCTGTTATCTCTAAGCATAGTTTCTTCAATTTTTATGTCAACACTGTACATCCCTCGAGCAAAACTTTGTTCTCTTAATTCAGACTTAATTCTTTCTAAAACAGAACTATCATAAATTCTCCCAGGAGCAATATTTGCAGCATCTAAAATCTTGTTTAGTTGCTCATCTTCAATCCCCTCAAATCCTTCAAAATCTATATCAACTATCGTTGGCCTTTCATCAAAGGTTATAACTAAGGAATTTCCAATTCTTTCAATAATAATGTCATTAAAAAATTTTGATTTAAATAAGCTTTTTATTACTGATGGCGTCATTGATGTATCAAAACTATCTCCAACTTCAAAAGGCAAACTGGAGTAAATAGATCCGCTATCAACTCTTTGTAATCCTTTTAAAATTATGTCATCAATAACAAATCTTTCATTTGAATATGAATTTTGGAAAGTACCAAAAAATAATAAAACTATAAATATTTTTTTATATAATTTCATAACATAATTCTTAAAAGATCATTATAAAGAGCAAAAAAAGAAAGAAATATTAAAAATGTTATACCAACTTGCTGGAACACTAATTGCACTCTTTCAGGTATTGGCCTTCTAATTATAAACTCAACTAAATAATACATTAAATGCCCACCATCTAACATAGGAATTGGCAATAAATTTAAGATACCTATACTAATACTTAGCATAGCCAAAAGACCAAGAAAACTTGTATAGCCACTTTTAAATGAATCTGCTGCATATCCGGCAATTCCAACAGGACCAGATATACTTTTTGAGGAGACTTCTCCTTTAATTAACTTTAAAATGAAATTTAATGTTAATAAAGTAAAGTCATAGGTTTTAACGATAGACAATTTTATACTTTCGAAAAAACTATACTTTATATTGACCTTGTTTTGTAGAATATGATTTTCATCTACAAAAGGACTAATTCCAAGTCTACCAAATTCAATGTTATTCTTTTTAACAAGCGCTGGAGTAACCTTAATAGTTTTATATTTTCCATCACTAAAGATATACAAATTTAGTATTTTTTTGGGGTTGTTTTTAATAAAGTTAACTATTTCATTCCAATTATTAACTCTAATATTATTTATTGAAATAACTGTGTCGTATCTTTTTAAACCAGAATTAAAAGCAGGAGATCCGTCCTCCACATGACCTATTTTTGAGGTTTTGCTTATGAAATTAAGCATTCCAAGACTCTCAAGAATATTGCTTTGATCTAATGATATATTTTTATAATCAATATTTGTAAGTTTAATTATGTTATCATCTCGCAAAACTTCGAAAATAATATCTTTTTCTTCAGAGGATGATTTTACTGATTGCAAGGTAACATCTGACCATGTTTTTACTCTTTTATCATTAACAGAATATATTGTATCGTCGGGATACATGCCAATACTTTCTACTAAGCTATTAACTTTGACTACGCCAACAATTGGCTTAAAACCTTCATACCCGCTTGTAAAAATTAGAAAGTAAAAAAATATTGCTAAAATAAAGTTGAACAAAGGTCCAGAAAAAACAATAAAAAATCTTTTTAGTAAACTCTGATTATTAAAGGCTCGATTTTTTTCAAAATCACTTACATGAGCTTCTCTTTCGTCAAGCATTTTAACATATCCACCTAAAGGTAGTGCGCAAATTTTATATTCTGTTTTATCTTTACCCAGTTTTTTTCCAAACAGTTTATTTCCAAAACCAACAGAAAATTCAAGCACTTTTACACCACAAAGTCTTGCTGCTAAATAATGACCATATTCATGAAAGGTAACAATAATGCTTATTGTTAAAATAAAAATTAATATTGTATATATCAAACTCATAAATTTTTATACTTTTTCAATATTTGCATTGCCTCGAATCGGCTTTCCTTATTTATTTCAAAGACTTCATCAACAGATGATATTTTTATTTTATTATGTTTTTCAATTGTTTCATATATTATCTTATAGATATCATTAAATTTTATGCTTTTTTTGAGAAATCCTTCGACTGCAATTTCGTTTGCAGCGTTCATCACTGTAGGTATTGATTCGCCTATTGATGCAGCTTCTTTCGCTAAATAAAAACACGGAAATCTTTCTTTGGAAACTTCTTTAAAGGTTAATGGCTGAGATTGAGTTAAATCTAATAAATCAACAGAAGATTCTATCCTTTCCGGCCAACCTAAACAATACGAAATAGGAATTTTCATATCGTTCCTACTAGCTTGAGATATTATTGATCCATCAGTATAGCAAACCATGGAATGAATTAAACTTTGAGGATGTATGACTACATCAACCTGGCTTAACTTTAGCCCAAATAGATACATTGCTTCAATTACCTCTAAGCCTTTATTCATCATTGTTGCTGAATCTATAGATATTTTTTTCCCCATATCCCAAGTTGGGTGATTCAAAGCTTCATCAACAGTTATATTATCAAACTCATCTAAATTAGTGTTTAAAAATGGGCCACCAGAAGCTGTTAAAATTATATTTTTTATAAATTTCCTATTATTTAAAGAAAAGCACTGGTGTAATGCATTGTGTTCGCTATCAACAGGAAGTATTGTGGCATCACTTTTTTTTGCTAAATCCATAAAAAGCTTTCCGCACATGACTAGAGATTCTTTGTTTGCTAATAAAATTCTTTTTCCTGATTTTACTGCATGCAAAGAAGATTCAAGTCCAGCTGAACCTGATATGGCACATACTACTATATCAGCTTCTGGTATTGAAACTAGATCATTTAATCCATCTCTCCCAAAGAGTATTTCTGTTTCGACACAAGAACCGTTAAGAATTAAAGATAGTTTCTTTGCATCCTCTTCTTTATTTACATGTACATATGTAGGGTTAAACTTTTGACACTGAATTGATAAATTTTCAATAGATGAATTTGCAGTTAAAGCAAAAATATTAAATTTATCTATATTGCTAGATATTACCTCTAAAGTATTTACACCTATACTTCCAGTTGATCCCAGGATGATAACATTTTTTTTCATTACTTAATTATAACAGATAAAAAATAACTAAATATCAAGAAAATTGGCGAAGCAGATATTAAACTATCAACTCTATCTAAGATACCACCATGCCCGGGCAATATATTACCAGTATCTTTTTTTCCTGAGTGTCTTTTTATTAAGCTTATTGACAGATCACCAAAGGCAGATATTACTGCAACAAAAAAAGTAACGATTAAAATTTTAAGTGTGAAAAAAAGATCATAATTTTCAAATAAACAAAAAATTATTCCACCTAATAAACAAACAAATACAGAACCCATAAAACCTTCCAATGTTTTGTTCGGGCTAATAGAGTTAAAAAAAGGTTTTTTACCATATTTTTTACCAACAAAGAAAGCAGTGATATCTCCAATAGAAACAATTGTTATAAGATATATAAGTGCTTTTGGAGAAAATAAATATACTGTATAAAGTGAACAATAAAAAGAACTAATTGATAGTAAAAAAATTAAAAAATAAAATATATTAAAATCATTAATACTTTTTATCTCTCTTAATTTTGTTAAATAAATTGGAATTAGTAGCCACATTACGAGAGAAGGAATAATTAAAATTTGCCAGATGTTATTTTTTATTAAAATATTTGAAATAAATATTAATATAAATATCGAAGCAATAAAATAATAGTGTTTACTATTGCTTACTTTTTCTAGCCTTTGATAAAAACACATTTTTGAAATTTCAAAAGAAGCAATAAAAATTATTATGTTTAAGAGTAATCTAATTACTATTTCATTTGAGTATAAAATTATAAAAATGATTATCGGATATAATACTATGGCGGTAACAACTCTCTTTTGAAGATTATTTAGCATATTTTTATGATTTACCAAATTTTCTATCTACTGAATCATACCAATCTAAAGATTTAAAAAAGCTACTTTTGTTAAAATTTGGCCAAAGTATATCGGTAAAATAAAGTTCTGAATAGGAGATCTGCCAGATAATAAAATTACTTAGCCTTTTAAATCCTCCAGTCCGTATTAGTAAATCAACTTCTGGTAGATCTTTAGAATACATAAACCTTTCGAAATTAAACTTATTTTGATTCTGTTTTGACGCTTTTTTTACTGCTTGTCTAATATCCTGCTTCCCCCCATAATTTAAAGCTATAAATAAGTTTAGATTTTTATTTTTTTTAGTGCTGTTTTCTAAAAACTCTGCATTTTCTTGAAGCTTCTTTGGGAGCTTATTCAAATTACCTATAAATTTAACTTTTATCTGATTCTCATATAGAAATTTTTTTTCCTCTGCAAATGAATAAAAAAAAATGTCAAATAAATTTCTTAGTTCTAGCTTTGAACGCGTTAAATTTTCATTGCTCAACGCAAATAAAGTAATATTTTTTATGCCTCTTTCTATAGTATATTTAACTATTTTCTTTGCGGTTTTTACTCCAGCTTCGTGACCATCCTTAATATCTAAATTATTTTTTTTTGACCAAGTTCTGTTACCATCCATTATTATTGCAACATGATTGAGATTTTTTTTTAATACTTTCATAATTTTATACTTGCATTAAATCTGCTTCTTTATCTTTTAAAATATCATCTATATTCCCAATATGTAGATCGGTCAATTTTTGTATTTGATCATTATGATTTTTTTCATCGTCTTCTGAAATTTCCTTATTCTTTACTAATTCTTTTGCTTTAGTATTTGCATCTCTTCTTATATTTCTTATTGCAACTTTAGTTTGTTCAACCTCATTTTTTACAAGTTTTATGAAATCCATTCTTCTTTCTTCCGTTAATGGAGGCATTGCGATTCTAATATTAGTCCCAGCTACTGCAGGGTTAAGCCCAAGATCAGAATCGATGATGGCTTTTTCTATCTTACTAACCATATCTTTTTCCCAAACTACTAATAAAAGATTTCTAGCATCTTCAGCTTTAATACTTGAAACTTGAGATAAAGGAGTTTCATTTCCATAATAATCTACTTTAATGCCATCTAATAAAGTGGGATGAGCTCTTCCAGTTCTAATTTTTACTAAATTTGCTTTTAAAGATTCAACCGACTTTGTCATTTTTTGCTGTGTTTCTTTTTTTATATTCTCTAACATGATTTATTTTATTATTGTCCCCGTTTCTTCCCCATTAATAATGCTCATTAAAGCACCCTTTTTCAACATATTAAATACCCTTAAAGGTATCTTATTTTCTTTACACAAAACGACCGCGGTTGTATCCATAACTTTTAATTCGTCATGCAATACTTGGTTATAAGATAATTTCTTATAAAGCTTTGCCGAATTATCTTTGGCTGGATCTTTATCATACACACCATCAACTTTTGTTGCTTTTAAAACCATATCTGCATTTATTTCTATGGCTCTAAGACTTGCAGCTGTATCGGTAGTAAAGAAAGGATTGCCTGTACCAGCAGCAAAAATTACAACTCTTCCTTTCTCTAAATGTCTTATAGCTCTTCTTCTAATATAATCTTCAGATATTTGATTAATTCTTACAGCTGACATAACTCTACATTGAATACCAAGTTTTTCTATTGCATCTTGCAAAGCTAGGGAATTGATTACTGTTGCAAGCATTCCAATATTATCTCCAGTAACTCTATCTAAGCCTGCTTCAGCAAGGCCAGCGCCTCGAAATATATTTCCGCCGCCAACAACAACTGCTAATTGATTTTTCGTTTTACTAACTTCTACGATATTTGAAGAAATACTATTTACAACATCAGGGTCAATACCATAATTATATTTACCAATAAGTGCTTCACCGCTTAATTTTAATAAATATCGTTTCATAAAAAAATTATTTTTTTATTTGAGCCATAACCTCATCTGCAAAATTTTCATCTTTTTTCTCGATTCCCTCTCCAACTTCAAATCTATAAAAAGATAAAATTTTATTATTATGTTTTTTCAAAAGTTGTCCAATGGTGATTTCATTATCTTTTACAAATTTCTGGTCAACAAGCGTAACTTCTGAAATAAATTTTTTTATCTTTCCATCAACCATTTTTTGTATTATGTCTTCTGGTTTGCCACTATCTTTAGCTTGTGCTAAATATATTTCTCTTTCATTATTTAAGTCTTCTTTAGATATATCATTAGCGCTCAAAGCTATAGGTTTCATTGCAGCAATATGCATGCATACATCTTTTGCTAATTCACTATTTTCTTTCTCTAATATAACAGCGACACCAATTTTAGTTCCGTGCATGTAGTGTCCAATATAAGAATTATTAGAGTTAACTGCCTGAATCCTTCTAATTTTAACATTTTCACCAACCTTACTAACTAATTCTAATCTAACTTCTTCAACCGTTTTTCCAGATGGGTGTGGTGAATTTAAAAAATCTTCAAGACTACCATTAAAATTTTGTAATGAAACCTCTGAGATTCTTTTTACAAACTCTAGGAAGTTTTCATCTTTAGCTACAAAATCTGTTTCGCAATTTATTTCAATCATATTTGCAGTTTGATTATTTTCACTAATGGATAGAGCTATCACACCCTCAGCAGCAATTCTTGAAGATTTTTTATCAGCTTTAGCCTGACCAGCTTTTCTCATTTCTTCAACAGCTTTGTCCATATCTCCAGATGAGTTGGTGAGTGCTTTTTTACACTCCATCATTCCAGCACCTGTTCTATCTCTTAGTTCCTTTACCATTTTTGCGCTTATATTAGTCATTTTTCATCTCTCTAAAATTTTATTATATATTAATAATTTTAAATTAGGATTCCTTAGAATCACTAGTAGCCTCTTTTTTTGTAGGAGTTTTTTTTGTGGCAACTTTTTTAGTAGCGACTTTTTTAGTAGCGACTTTTTTAGTAGCGGTTTTTTTTGTAGCAACTTTTTTAGTAGCGGTTTTTTTTGTGGCAACTTTTTTAGTAGCGGTTTTTTTTGTAGTTTCTTTTTCAGTAATGTCTTCTTGGGCTACTTCTTTAGCTTCTTTTTTATCAATCACTTTCTTTGTGGCTACTTTTTTCTTTTTAACAACTACATTTTCATCAGATAAATTCTTAGCTGAAGTTGTCAAAATTTCTTCTTTCGTAGATACAGGTTGTTGTGTTTTCAAAAATTCTTGGCCTTTTTTAATAGCATTTGATATTTCCTTACAATATAAATTAATTGCTCTCATCGAATCGTCATTTCCTGGGAAGAAATAATCTATATTATCAAATGAATTATTTGTGTCTACGACAGCAATTATTGGAATATTTAATTTCATAGCTTCTTTTACTGCTATATCTTCATAACCAACATCAATAACAAATATGACGTCTGGTATTGATTTCATATCTTTAATACCGCCTAAGCTATTATTTAGTTTTTCTATTTCGCGTGATTGGAGTAACTGTTCTTTTTTTGTTAATTCTTGACTTAACTTTTCTGAATCTTCTTCCAGAGATTTAAGCCTTTTTATTGACTGCTTAACAGTGTTAAAATTTGTCAACATTCCACCCAACCATCTATGATTAACATATGGCATATTACAATCTATTGCAGCGGATGATATGCTGTCTCTTGCTGCTCTTTTTGTTCCCACAAATAAAATTTTTCCACCTTTAGAAGAAATTTTTTCAGCAAATGAACATGCTTCTTTCATTAATGGTACTGTTTGCTGAATATCTATTATGTGAATATGATTTTTATTACCATATATGTATGGGGCCATTTTTGGATTCCAGTAGCTAGTTTGGTGGCCGAAGTGAACTCCTGCCTCTAGCAAAGCAGGTATTGTTATATCTGTCATTTTTGTCTCCATGGGTTAATTATCACCTGAAAAAAAATCATAAAGCTAATTTGAAAGCACCCAATACAATTTTTTAAAATTTCCAGGCTAGTTTTTAATATTCTGCGCAAGTTTATGTAATAGACTTAATCTTGCAACAGTCGGTATAATAATAGTTAATTATATCTTAAACAACCTTATATTATGATAAAAAACTCTATAGAAATCGAAAAAATGAGAGTTGCTGGAAATTTAGCTTCAAAAGTCCTAATAATGATAGAAAAATACGTGAAACCAGGTATATCTACAGAGGAACTAGACAATATCTGTCATAATTTCATCATAAACGATCTTGATTGCATACCTGCGCCCTTAAATTATAGAGGGTTTCCAAAATCAATATGTACGTCAATAAATCATCAAGTTTGTCATGGTATTCCAGATAAAAGGATATTAAAAAAACAAGACATTCTGAATATTGATATAACCGTAATAAAAGATGGTTATCATGGGGATACAAGCAAAATGTTTTTTGTTGGCAAGCCCTCGATACAAGCAAAAAGACTTGTGGAGTTAACTTATGATGCCCTTAAAATAGGCATAAAAACTGTAAAGCCTGGTGCAACTATAGGGGACATTGGACATAACATACAAGTATACGCTGAAAAAAACCATTGTTCAGTAGTTCGCGAATATTGCGGACATGGTATTGGAAAAGAATTTCATGAAGAGCCACAAATATTGCACTATGGAAAAAAGGGTCAAGGAATTAAATTAGAAGAAGGTATGACGTTTACTATAGAGCCGATGATAAATTTCGGAAAAAAAGAAGTGAGACTCCTGCCTGATAATTGGACTGTGGTCACCAAAGATCATAGCTTATCAGCTCAATGGGAGCACACAATTTTAGTAACCAAAGATGGCTATGAAGTATTGACCTTAAGACCTGAAGAAAATATATAATGCTAAAAAAAAAATTTATTGAAAACTTTGCTTTTTCAAAAAATAAAAAAAATATAATTAACAACTATATCTATTCCGGCTATGAAAAAAATATAAGTATAGGGAAACTTATAAAATATAAATCTAATATTATTGATGGTCTCGTTAAAAATTTTTGGGATAATAATAACTTAAAGAAAAAAAATATTTGTCTAATTGCTGTTGGTGGATATGGAAGATCGGAGTTATATCCTTTTTCTGATATTGATATATTAATTCTTGTTGATAACTATAACGATAATGAAGTTAATAAAAATATAGAGATTTTTATAGCAGATATATGGTATCTAAAACATTCTGTTGGACATTCTGTTAGAACAATAGAAGATTGCATTTTAAAGATAAATGAAGACTCAGTAGTATACACAAATTTATTAGATAGTAGGTTTATAATTGGTGATAAAAAATTATATAAAGAACTTCTACAAAACATGGAAGATAAAAATATATGGTCAAAAAGTAAGTTTCTAATAGAGAAAAAACTTGAGCAACAAAATCGATATAGCAAGTTCTCAAATACGGGTTACTTACTAGAACCAAACATTAAAGAGGGCCCAGGGGGTTTTAGGGATTTACAAACATTAATATGGGTTGCGAAAAAAAACTTCGAAGCTAAATCTTTGTTAGATTTATACAAGACAAATGTTATTTCAAAAAAAGAGTATCTAGCTTTATTAAGCGCCGAAAGATTTTTAGCTAAAACAAGATTTTTACTCCATTATATTCATGAAAAACCAGAAGAAAGACTATATTTTACAAGCCAAAAAAAACTTGCAGAATTATTTGGCTTTAATATTGAAACTAATAAAGGAGTAGAAGATTTTATGCAAATTTTCTATAAACACATAACTAACATAAGGCAATTAAATGAAATATTGCTTAAAGATATTGAAGACAAAATGTTTAGCTCCATAGAAAATTATGACAAAAAAATCGGAGAAGATTTTTATGTAAAAAAAAATGTTATTAGTGTAAAAAATAAGGAAGTTTTGATTAAAAATCCAACAAAAATTTTTGAAATTTTTTTACATCAAGATGAAAAGAGTAATTTATATGAAATTTCTGCTAATACAATAAGATATATTAGAGAAAATTTACACCTAATTGACAATAGTTTTAGAAATAACCCTAAAAATAAAAAATTATTTATAGGTATATTCCTACAAAGAAATGGTGTTACTAGGACTTTGAGAAAAATGAACAATTATGGTGTTCTCTCAGCATATCTTAAACCTTTTGCAAAGATTGTAGGCATGATGCAGTTTGATTTATTTCATATTTATACTGTTGATGAACATACTCTCTCTGTTTTATCAAACACTAGATACATGAGTACATCAGGCTGTAAAAAAAATTATAATTTTGTATATCAAATTTTTAAAAAGCTAATTTCTCCTGAGATTTTATATCTGGGTGCATTATTTCATGATATTGGAAAGGGAAAGAAAAAAGATCATTCGAAAGTTGGTGCAATTGAGTCTCTGAGATTTTGCGAATCTCATGGTATGAACAAGCATCAGTCTGAGATGGTTTGCTGGCTCGTAGAAAATCACTTACTAATGTCTCTTACAACGCAGAAAAAAGATATTAGTGATCAAGAAGTTATAATAGCCTTTGCTAATATTGTTAAAACTCAAGAAAGATTAGATTATTTATACTTATTGACTATAGCTGATATTCGCGGAACAAATCCAGATTTATATACAGACTGGAAAGATTCTTTACTAAAAAAACTTTACCAATCATGCAAAACTTACTTTAGAAAAAATACATTTGATGATAAAAAACCTGGCAAATATCATAAAAATCTTAAGAAGACAGTTGAAGATATACTTTACAAGAAAATTAGCAAAATTGATTTTGAAAAAACTTGGGCTTTAATGAATACGAACTATTTAAGAAGGCATAGCGAAGATGAAATAGCTTGGCATATTGAATTGATATATAAAAATGCTCCCAATAATGCTTTGGCTATTAGAAATAATAAAGCTAAGGGTTGTACAGAATTGACTATCTATCAAACTGTAAGAAAAAATATTTTCTCATATATTGCAGGTATGATCGATAATTTAAATATAAATATCGTTGATGCAAGAATAATTACTTTAAACAATAATCAAGCTTTAGACACATACTTATTAATTGATGAGAAAGGTAAAATTATAAAAGATAAATATACATTGAAATTTCTAGAAGAGAAAATTGAATCTATTCTTCGAAACTCTGATTATAAAATTAGTAAAGTGACAAAAAAACAGACTCAAAATATTGCTAGCTTTAAAAGTTTTATTAAAGTCAATATTACCAAGAAATCAAATGACCTTTTATTAGAAGTTAGTGCGCTTGATCATCCAGGGCTTTTATCAAAAATATGTGAGTCAATGGATAGTTGTAATTTAATGGTAAAAGATGCGAAAATATCGACTTTAGGAGAGGAAGCTAATGATATATTTGTAGTTATTCCTACAAGTAAAAAAAGTTATTTGGATAATGACATTGATATTATTAAGTGTAATATAGAGCAAAAAATTTCGGAGTTATATAATTAACTAAGAGGAATAAAATGACAAAAGAAATAATTGAAGCAGGCTATGAGGAATTATCTAAATCTATAGATGTTTCTGAAAATTTAGAGTTAGTCAATGCTGTGAACAATACTTTAAAAGAACTGGATGAAGGAAAAATTCGTGTTGCTGAAAAAATTAATTCTAAATGGATCGTTAATGATTGGATAAAAAAAGCTATATTGATTTACTTCAGCTTTTCAAAAAATTCTATTATAAAGGGTGCTGAATCAGATTTTTACGATAAAGTTCCTCTAAAATATACAAATTTAAGTGAAAAAGATGCTTTAATGAATAAAGTTAGAATAGTTCCAAGTGCAACTGCAAGGTATGGCTCGTATCAAGCTCCTGGTGTAATTCTTATGCCTTCATATGTAAACATAGGTGCATATGTAGATCAATATACAATGGTTGATACATGGGTAACAGTTGGATCGTGTGCTCAAATTGGAAAAAATGTTCACCTATCAGGCGGAGTTGGCATAGGTGGAGTCTTAGAACCACTTCAAGCAACGCCAACTATAATTGAAGATAACTGTTTTATTGGCGCAAGATCCGAAATTGTTGAGGGCGTAATTGTTGAGAAGGGTTCAGTAATATCTATGGGAGTTTACATAGGCAAAAGTACAAGAATATTTGATAGGAGCACTGGAGAGATTTCTTATGGTCTAATACCTGCTGGGTCTGTAGTTGTTTCTGGAAATCTTCCATCAAAAGATGGGAAATATAGTATGTATGCAGCAATAATTGTAAAAAAAGTGGATGAAAAAACTCTTTCCAAAG
>MDTB01239679.1_pt1 | contig 12459 bp, 15 predicted proteins | sample 811161 | NCBI WGS metagenome assembly MDTB01 (sample SAMN05326650, study PRJNA326480) | marine metagenome | isolation source: seawater | place: Mediterranean Sea | collected 2009 | reverse complement strand
TAAACAAAATTGCATTTGGTGTGTTTATTTGGTCAGCAGCTGTTCAAGATTCAGCAAAAACTGCATAAATATAATTAATGATTACAAGGGGCGCAAAGCCCCTTGTGACATTTCACTAATATGAAAAAAGCTATTGTGATAGGTTCCGGCTTTGGCGGGTTAGCAATAGCTTCCCGTCTAAAAAAACATAACTTTGATGTTAAGCTCTTGGAAAAACAAAGTGATTTTGGTGGGAGAGCTAGAACTTTCACTCATAATGGCTTTGTCTATGATGCTGGCCCAACTGTAATCACAGCCCCATACTTAATTGATGAATTGTTCCAAATGCATGGTAAAGACAGTCGTGATTACTATAATTTGATTAAAGTTAATCCATTTTATAGATTTATATTCTCAGATAAAAGTTATTTTGATTATGGAGACAATTTACTAGCAATGCTGCGTTCGATAAAAAAGAAATATTCTTATGATGATGCCAAAGGTTATATTTCTCTACTTAAACATTCCAAGAGAATATTTAAGACAGCTTTTACAGAACTATCAGACAAACCTTTTGAATCTTTAGGCAGCATGATTCCTTATCTTCCTGAATTAATGAGAATTAAATTTTATCAATCTGTTAATTCCTCAGTTTCAAAATTCATGAAAAATGAAAACTTAACAAAAGCTCTAAGCATGCACCCTTTACTAGTAGGTGGAAATCCTTACACAACCACATCAATATATCTTTTAATTCAATACTTAGAGTGGAAATGGGGAGTTTATTATGCAGAGGGTGGAACTAGATCAATTGTTAATTCTCTCGAAAGGTTACTTGATGAAATTGGAGTTGAGTGTCACAAGAATACAGAGGTAATTCAGGTTATTAATAATAATAATCAAATAAAAATATTACAGACGAACAACGGATCTTTTGATGCAGATTTAGTGATTTCTAATGCTGATCCAAGTATGTTTTATGATAAAGTTTTACATAAAAAACCATTAAAAATATCTAATAAACCATCATTTTTGAAACATTCTATGAGTTTGTTTGTAGTTTATTTCTCAACAAAAAAAATATACGATCAAGTACAACATCATACGATAATCTTCAACAAAAGACACAAAGAGCTATTAACAGATATATTTGATAAAAAAGTAATGATTGATGATCCTAGTTTATATTTACATCGTCCAATGGCGACTGATATTAAAGGACAACAACTTGAGTCTGATTCTTTCTATGTACTCGCACCTGTGCCAAATAATTTAAGTAATATTAATTGGAGTGATTATGGAGATAAATTTAAAAATATAGTATTTGATATCCTAGAAGATTATGCGCTTCCAGATCTCAAAAAGAATTTGGTAGATTCATTTTATATCACACCTAAATATTTTGAAGATGAACTAAATACATATGCTGGAAGTGGCTTTGGTATTCAACCAATATTCAGACAATCTGCTTACTTCAGATATTCAAACAAAGCACCTGAGTATAATAATTTATACTTTGTTGGGGCAAGCACTCATCCGGGCGCTGGTGTACCAGGTGTTATATCTACTGCAAAAGCAACGGAAAAGCTTATACTAAAAGATTATGGCATTAGTTAAAAACATATCTATTATTAAAAGTAACAGCAAAACATTTTATTTAGCATCTGCTTTTCTGCCTGCTGCTATTAAAAATAAAGTTTTAGAGGTCTATGCTTTTTGTAGATTATATGATGACATTGTCGATCTAAATTTAGACAACAATTATCATAAATTACAACCAGAAATCAAACATCTTAACCTTAATGAAGATGTTATAAAACAGTTAAAGATAGGTATTGATTCAGATAGAAATTTTAAAAGATTTAATGATGCTGATGAATTAATCCAGTATTCATATAGAGTAGCTGGTTGTGTCGGATTATTGATGTGCGAGCTTATAGATGTCAAAAGTACTAAGCATAAATATCATGCAATAGATTTAGGGATCGCTATGCAACTTACAAATATTTGTAGAGATATAAGGGAAGATGTCATTAATGGGAGAGTTTACATACCAAAGAATATGTTACATGAATATAATTCAAAGATCGATAATGAGGTAGTTTTTAAATGTATAAATGAATTATTAGCTTTGTCAGAAAAATATTATGAAAGCGCTCTAAAAGCGGTAAAAGATATACCTTTACCATCTAGATTCTCAATACTACTTGCACTGAGACTATATCAGGCAATAGGGAAGAAAATAAAAAAGAACAAAAAGATATTTTTATTAACTAAGATTAATACTACGAAATTCGAAAAGTTTCTTATATTTATACCATGTTTATTTGAATTTGTTTTTATGCATATTTTTTCATTTAGAAAAACTAAACATGATCCACAGCTGCATAAAGCTATTAAAGATCTACCTTTTACTAATGAAAAAATATAATATCATAATAATTGGCGCTGGATGTTCTGGTTTAAGCCTTGCCTATAGACTTCTAGACACAGATATGAATGTTTGTATTTTAGAGTCTGGTAGTAAAAATAATCGAATAAGAAAAACATGGTCATATTGGGATGTATACGATCATCCTTTCACGGATCTTGAAAATAATTCTTTGCTTAATATGTATTGTTTAAATAATTTATCAACTGTAAAACTAAATTGTAGCAATTATAGTTATAAATCTATTGATTCTAATATCTTCGATGAATATGTTTTTGATAAAATTGAAAAATGCGAAAATATTGATATCTTTTTTGACACTTCGATAAATGACCTTGTACAAGAGAATAATCATATACACGTTTACTCAGAGAATGATACATTTGTTGCACAGGAGATTTATGATAGTAGACCGGATAATATAGATTCTCCAATGTATCAAGTTTTTTTAGGTTATTTTATTAATCCTAATAGTAGTGTTGAAGTTATGCCTAAATTAATGGATTTTACAGCAGATGATGAATTTAGCTTTTATTATGTCATACCATTCAAAGATGGTAGTTGTTTAGTTGAATATACATTTTTTACACCAGTGATAAAGACATCTGATGAACTAAAATCTAACTTAGAAACTTATATTAAAAAAATAATTGGCCAATATAGTTTAATCAGATCTGAATATGGGGTAATACCTATGACGCCCAAACTACCTGATGAAGAAACAATAAAAAATGTTCATAAAATTGGTATAAGATCAGGAGCCACCAGAGCATCTACAGGTTATACATTTATAAATATACAAAAACAATCTGAATATCTTGTTCGAAGAATTAAAAATTTAGGTGCAAAAAATCCACTTTTAACAACCAAATCTAAAATATTAAGAATAATGGATAGTATATTATTAAGAATCATTAAGAATGAACCCAAAAAAGCTAAAAACATTATTTTTAAAATGTTTTCATCAAATAATCATCAAACAATAATAAGATTTTTATCAGATATCCCATCAATATTTGATATTCTAAAAATAGTCGTTAATATGCCAAAAATAATTTTTATAAAATATGCAATTAAATCTCTTATTAATAGAAAAATATAATAGACTGCAATCAAGTTTATTGATGATTCTAAGCCTATTATTTATTATCATCACATTAATAAATCCAGGCATTCTGACTTACTATTTTCAATATTACTTGCTATTAACTACAGTAACTATAATAGGCATACCGCATGGTTTTTTTGATTATTCTATTGCTGAGAGATTATTTAGAAACAGTAAGAACTGGATTTACTATTTTACTATTGGTTACATATTGTTATCACTAGTCTATCTTACTGTTTGGTTTGTATTTCCATTGATAGCTTTACTGTTTTTTTTGATCATTTCTATTTTTCATTTTGGTATCGAAGAACAAAATCATCTTGAATACCAGGATATGAAATTTTTTCAAATATTTATGATAGGATCTATGCCAGTTTTTTTACCAATCTTGTTTCATTCACAAGATGTATTTAATATATTTCAACAAATAATTGATCTAGATATTGGCATTATAAATATTGATAGTAATATTTATTATCTTTATTTTTTATTATTATTCATTGCGCTTTATAATAATGGAATCAAAAGATCTCTAATCTATGCTATCCTTATTATGAATTTTATAATTTTGCCTCCATTAATATCTTTCATTTTATTTTTTTGTTTTCATCATTCCATTAGGCATTACATACATTCAATATATCATGAAAATCTTGTTCCAAAAAAATATGATACACAAAAATATTTGAACATCATCATTATGAGTTCTGTTTTCTTTACTAGTCTGGTTTTACTCAGTCTCCAAATATATGGCAAGTATACATTTGATATCATTATCGTTAAATATATATTTATTCTCTTAGCATGTTTGACACTGCCTCATCTAATGTTAAATATTTATTATGATACTCAAAAAAATAAGTGATTTAGTGTAAAATTGATAATATGACTAATAATCTTCCTATACTTAAAAAATCAGCTCTTATTTTTACTGATTTAGATGGAACATTTCTCAATAATGATAACTTCTCATTTGGTACAAATCTTGATATCGCTAGAGAGATCACTGAACTTGGACATTTTATTATTTTTAATTCAAGCAAGACTTTTGCTGAAATAGACAATCTTTTTAAGGAGCAAAATATACAGTTTCCAATAATTTGTGAAACTGGTGGCGGTGTATATCTACCTAAAAATCTTGAATTAACTCCTTATACTAATGCTTACAATATCGTCTATGAAGCATCAAAACTATCAAAGATACGTGAGGATATCGATGAAATTTGTGAGGATTTTAGAGAAGAGATACAATTTTTTGATGAATTAAGTCATGATATGCAGGTAAAATTATCAAGTTTAGAACCAGCTGGACTAATTCTTGCATCTAAAAGGGTGTTCTCTATGTTATTTATATGGAGATCGACCGAGGAGAGATTGATGATATTGAGTAATTTACTAAAGAAAATTAATATTAAAATAATTAGGGGTGCAAGATTTTTTCATATATGTTCTGATTTTGATAAAGGCACGAGTATGTTAAAACTAATAGATGAATTTAAGCACATGTACCCAGAAAAAGAGTTTATAAGTATTGCAATTGGGGATAGTAGTAATGATATGGCTATGTTAAAACTAGCAGATTATCCTTGTGTTGTTAAATCAACTGGCAATAAAAAATTATCTTTTTCGGAACTATCTAATGACCTAATTATAAGTAAAAATGAAGCTCCAAAGGGTTGGCTTGAATGTGTAGAAAATGTATTTAGTAAAATAGGAGTAAGTTAATGGCAGATTTCCATCAAAATGGAGTGATAAGTACACTGCATAATATTTCAAATAGATCTATAGAAGATCTTGAGGAAGAACTAATAGTCTTTGCTAAAGATCGACCTATTGAGTTAATTTTACCTTGCCTATATTCTGAGATTGAAGGCCCTGCTCTAGGGAAGATAATAAAAATTCTAAGTAAAGTAAAATATTTAAATCATATTATAATTGGACTTGATAAGGCCAATAAAACTCAATTCATGAAAGCTAAAAAATTCTTTTCAGCATTGAAACAACCACATTCAATTTTATGGAATGATGGAAACAATTTATCTAAGATTGATAAACATCTGAGTAAACTTCATCTAGCACCAAAAGAAAAAGGAAAAGGTAAAAATGTTTGGTATTGTATGGGATATGTTCTTGCAAGAGATCAAGCTAAATCTATAGCTTTACATGATTGTGATATTTTAACTTATGATAGAGATTTATTAGCGAGATTAGTATATCCAGTTTCTAATCCAGTTTTTGACTATGAGTTTTGTAAAGGATATTATCCGCGTGTTGATGGTAAAAAACTAAATGGTAGAGTTACACGATTATTAGTTACACCATTATTAAAGACATTCAAGAAGGTTCTAGGTCATAGGGATTATATTGAGTTTATAGATGTATTTCGCTATCCACTTGCTGGAGAATTTTCTTTTAAAAGCAGGTTATTAAAAGAGATAAGAATTCCCAGTGACTGGGGATTAGAAATTGGTCTTCTATCTGAGATGCAGAGAAATCAGGCTTATAACAGAATTTGCCAGGTTGATATCGCAAAAACATATGATCATAAACATCAGTCATTATCAAAAGAGGATAGCACTAAAGGTCTATCAAGAATGTCAATTGATATTGCTAAAACATTTATCAGAAAGCTAGCTGCACAGGGTGACACCTTTACATATAATACACTTAGAACTATGAAGGCGACTTATTATAGAACGGCTCTTGACCTACTAGAGACATACAATAGTGATGCAAAAATCAATGGTCTTGATCTAAACATTAATGATGAGGAGATAGCTATTGAATTATTTGCTAATAACATCATAACTGCAGGTAAGCAATTCTTGGATAATCCAAACGAGAACCCATTAATACCAAATTGGAATAGAGTTCAAAATGCATCTCCATCGGTCACAGATGATTTATTAAAAGCTGTTGAAAAAGATAGAGAATTATAAATAAATGACAGTAACTGATCTAAACAATGATAAGACTCTTGTTAGTAAAATTTCTAAGCATGTGACAACTATTTATGGCGCCAACATGTCTAAGAAGGAACTGGATGAATGTCAAAGTAAAATTATATCTTTACTAGATAAAGCTACGAAAACTGATCAACAAATAATGGATAGGTGGTCGGAAAATACTGTTGTGCTTATTACTTATGCTAATAGTATTATACATAAAGACGATAAACCACTATCCACTCTAGAACAATTTCTCAATGACTATTGTAAAAATATTATTAGTATAGTTCATATTTTACCATTTTTTCCGTCTAGCTCAGATGATGGTTTTGCAGTAATTGATTACTACAAAGTTGATAGTAATTATGGTGACTGGGAGAATATAAATAAAATCTCTAAAAAATTCTCTGTTATGTCAGACATGGTTATCAATCATGGATCTTCAAAAAGTGAGTGGTTTAAAAATTTTCTAAGTGGTAAAGGAAAAGGTAGTAATTATTTTCTTAGTTTTGATAGTGCCTTTGATACTTCTGAAGTTGTTAGACCTAGAACTAATGAACTCTTGCAAAAATTCATAACAGATGATGGTGAAAAATTTTTATGGTGTACTTTCAGCAAAGATCAGGTTGATTATAATTTTTCAAACCCAGATATCCTCTATGAATTTATTGAAATACTTTCATACCATATTAATCAAAATATAACAGTATTTCGTTTTGATGCTGTTGCATTTCTATGGAAGAAAGTTGGAACTAAATGTATAAATTTAGAGGAAACTCACGAATTAATCAGACTTTTTAGAACTATAATGGAATATCTATGTAAGAAATCTATTTTAGTTACTGAGACAAATACACCTGCCCGTGAAAACGTATCTTACTTTGGCAATGCTAATGAGGCACAATGGATTTATAATTTTTCTCTACCGCCTATCCTGCTATATACAATCTTGAGTGGGAATTCATCACATATTGAGAAACTTACCATGAGTATGCCTCCATCACAACTTGGAACATCTTATCTAAATTTTATTGCGTCTCATGATGGTATTGGCCTACGACCTGCCGAAGATTTTTTGACTAGTAAAGAAATTCAGACACTTATCGAGCTTATGCAGAAAAATGGAGGCAAAGTTTCATATAGGACTAATCAAAATGGAGAAGATAGTCCTTATGAGCTTAACATTTCACTACTAAATGCAGTTAACCAGACATTTTATGGTACTGATGAGTTACAATCAGATCGATTTATATGTATTCATGCGATAATGATGTCATTAGAAGGTGTGCCAGCATTTTATATACATAGCTTGCTTGGAACAGAAAACGATCATGAACTTTATAGCCAAACAAAACATAATCGAAGTCTAAATAGACATATTTATGAAAAGATACCTCTATATAATGAATTGACAAAGGATGGCACTGTTTGTAACAAAATCCACAGTTCAATTTCCGATCTATTAGTCTTAAGAAAAAAACAAAAAGCTTTTCATCCTAATGCCGTTCAATTTACCTTGCACTTAGGCAAAGATTTATATGGTATATGGAGACAAAGTTTAGATAAAAGACAGAGTATCTTTTGTATATCAAATATTACAAATAAAAATAAAGAATTTTCATTGATTGATATAAATCTAATTGGATTTGATAGTTGGTTTGATTTAATAAGCGGTGATGTAATAGAGGACTTATCCTCAAGTTTGAAACTAAAACCATACCAAACAGTATGGATAACAAATACTCAAGTAGTCGAATAGTTATGAATAGTAGAACGAAAGGAATGATTTTAATCTTGTTTTCATTTTTGGCAGCAGCAGTTTCACAATATGTGGTGGCGTTGATTATATTACTTATAGGTATTAAAACTTTACTAGATTAATATATTTCATAAAAAGCATACTCAGCAATCTATTTGAGATATAATTAAGGCATGAAAGTTTCTGATTATAATCTCATACTAATTTTAACAGGCATGATTCTTGGACTTGTAGGTCAATATTTTAATAATATGAATGTTGTATCCATTGGTTTAGTGGTATTTCTCTATTCTTTATATCGAATGTACCTCAAGCCCAGATAAGTATAATTAGCTTAATTAAGTCAATATATAGAGACTATTATTAAAATTACAAAACCCATGAAAGTTAGGATCATTCCCCCAACTCTTAAGAATAGGTTTGGCTTCATAAAAGAAAATACTATCCCATGCATCAATCTTCCAACTGTAAAGACTATTCCACTGATATGTAGATAAGTAGAGTTTGAACCATTTAACTCTGCAGCTAACATCAAAATTAAAAATAATGGAGCATATTCAATTAGATTACCATGCCCCCTAACTGCACGATGTAAAGTATCTTCATCAACTACTCGATCTTCAGAATGGAGAAACTTAGTAACCGGGCTTTTTCTTAAGTCTATTATTCTAAAAGCTAAAATCAGCATAAAAGTTATAAGAATAACTGAGTAAAATATTGTAATATCCATATTCATAATTTAATTTTTTAAATTTATATCTTATTCACTACTTTGTTGACTTGATGGTCTATACCGAATTATCAAACAAGCAAGTGCGATTAATACAATCGCGCCAGCTTCATAAACAAGTGCACTAGGATCCATATCTTTTCCTTGTAAGATAATCAATCTCGATAATGCTGTCATGGCGATAAATAGTGGCAAAGTTATGGGTATTTTATTACTACTATAAAACACTCCAATCATGCCAAGCACCTCAGTATAAATAAATAGTAATAGCAAATCAGGTAAATCTACAGTTCCTATTGCATATATGGAGATAATTTCTTGAAGAGTTGCAAGGATTGTAAGCACTGCGATTATACCAAGAAGCCCTTTTTCTATAATTTTAAACATATTCATAATTTAGTCCTTAAATTTGTTAATACTTCATCATATCAATATTTAGGGTTACATTTAAAGTTGTTTGATTTGTATTTTTACTAGGAACAACTAAATATTATAGTTGTTTTATAACTCACACCACCCATACCAGTAGTATTCATGCTTTTTTTGCGTACTTCTTCTTCCTTAATAATTTGAAACTGGTTACTTTCGCAATGTTGTGCAATTTTTAGCAAACACTTAGACTTTTCTGAATCGCATTTATATATATATCTATCAATCCCTGAATCCATGCTAATTTTCTTAATAGATGATACACAACCTAATAAAATAAAAGACAATATTATAGGGAGTGACTTATTCATACATTGAATTAAATTTTTCTGGATTTTCTGAATGCTGAAGTTCACATATTTTGATAAGAGCTTTATAAAAATTATACCCCTTCTTTTTATTATATGAATGAGAATTAAATTCTTCTATTTCTTTTGTAGGTTTGGCTTCGGCAGGCATCCTTTGTTTCATTAATTCGTTAGTGAGAATAAACATTGAATCTGCACAATTCTCAAATTTTGTTTCATGATTACTACAACTCGACACAACAATGATTAATATAATAGAAAGCGCTCTATTCATTCTGGACTTTCATCATTTTTAATTAACGGGTATTCTTCTTCAGCTAGTTCTTCATCACATGCTGGTTTTAGGATATCTCTTGCTTTTTTTTCAGCTTCTCGTCTTTTCTTCTCATTATCTTTGATATCTATAATTTTAGCCATATGCATATTATATCAATAGTTTGTAATCTTTTTAACTAAATACAATTAAATATATATCAATATGATATTCTATAAATAGATAGGGAGAAATATATATAAACACAAGGAGGTTTGTGATGTCGATAAATATTGGGGATGAAATTCCAGATATAATTTTTCAATTTAGAGAGGGTGATTCTAGACCTGAACAGGGCACTTGCCCAATAGGAGGTAAATTCGTTAATAGAACCACAAAGGAACTTTTTACTAGTAAAAGAGTCATAATTTTTTCTTTGCCTGGTGCATTTACACCAACATGTTCAACTTATCAGTTGCCTGGTTTTGATAAAAATTTTGAAACTTTTAAGAATATGGGTATAGATGAGATATTTGTAGTATCAGTCAATGATGCTTTTGTTATGAATGCATGGGCTAGTGATTGTGGTATTAAAAATATAAAAACCATACCTGATGGCAATGGAGAGTTTACGGCGGCCATGGGCATGAGTGTAGCCAAAAATAATTTGGGCTTTGGAAAGAGAAGTTGGCGATATGCTGCAATAATCAATGACTGTAAAATTGAAAAGATTTTTGAGGAACCTGGTAAGTCAGATAATTTTGAAGATGACCCTTATGGTGAAACATCTCCAGAGAACCTGTTATCGTACTTACAAGAATCTTAAAGATTTTGGCATGAATTATGCATATATAAAAGTATGCAAAATATTGAATTATATATTTGGTATCCGGCTTTATTATTTCCTGCGATACCAATTATGTTATTAGTTTTTACGAATAAATATACAGCTCTTGCTATGTTGATTAGAAAATTACATGTCTTATCATATGACAATTCAGGTAATTACTTATCAGCAGAGAGAATCCAAATTCTATCATTTAGATTACTATTACTGAGATGGATGCAAACATTGAGTGGAATTTCATTCTTACTAAATCTACTGACTATTTTTTTTGGTTACATAGATCTAATGAACATAGCACTGAATTTTTTCGGTGCAGCTGTATTCATTTTATCTATAGCAATCATCTTGTTTATAATTGAGTCACAACAATCGCACTATGCTTTAAACCTACATCTTAGAGATCTCGAAGAATATAATAAGAATAATCCCACTAAAGCAGCATCTTCAGCTAGGGAATTTCATAAATACTAGTTCAATATTGAGCATATAACATATATAAAATACTACTCTTGTTGCGCATTTTCTTGTTATGATTAATATATGAGATATATTATTTTTGTCATTATTCTGCTTGTTTTTAATCATCAGTCGGTTAATGCTTCTGAAAATCGTTTAAGCGAAAAATACTTCAGTGATATATATAATAACTTGCAAAATAAACATTTTAATCTGGGTGAGTGCGTGCCTTTTGAGATAGATGATTCTGTTAAAGGTAACATAAGTTATTATTCAGATCCAAACAGCAGCAATAGGTTTAACTCCAACTGTAACGATGTTGTAATATTTAATGACAACGATATTTACTTCGGGACTTATACTGATGTTACCATAAATGATAAATCAGAAAGACTTCCTCATAATCTAGGAGTGGTTAAATATAAAAATGGAAATATGTTTATTGGTGAATTTGTTAATGGAAATATAAATGGCTCCGGGATTCTATATCTAGCAGATTCTAATAGTGTTTATATAGGCGACAAATTTAATACAGATAATTTTGAGTGGTTTAATGGATTAAATGTAACAATGACTGGGAATTGTTCATTATGGGATGGCAGTAGCTATAAAGGTAAAAATTTAAACCAAAATCATCATAAATTTTTTTATATAACTTTAAGTGAACCTCTTTTTTATGGAAATTGTGAAAGTGACCCTTACGAGGGAACAATAGTCAGACCAAATGGTACATGGTATGGAAAAACAGAAGATATGCTATCAATGTCGTCAACAGGTATGATGACATATAATGATGGTGGAGTATATGATGGCGAATGGAAAGATAATATGCGTCATGGAAATGGAATCTATAAAAAATATAAATCATCAAATGATAAGTCTAGGAATGACCTTTTACTTTATCAAGTTGGTAAATGGAAAGAAGATGCCTTTTTTGAGAGTTCTGAAAAAGCAACTATAGAATTAGCAGATAGTTATTTGTTTGATGGTCAAATTAAAAATGGAAAACCTAGTGGTAACGGGGTGTTATATTTTAATAAAGGTAAAAAAGATGAAAAAATTATTAGTGGCGAATGGAAAGACAATGAAGGTTTAACTTATGGAACAATTAAGACATCAGAATATCACTTCACCGGCAGAATAGAAAATATATCAAAATCTTCAATAGATTATCAGGCGAAGGGTGAAGGTATAAAAAAATATACAAAGAG
>MDTB01212824.1_pt1 | contig 12459 bp, 9 predicted proteins | sample 811161 | NCBI WGS metagenome assembly MDTB01 (sample SAMN05326650, study PRJNA326480) | marine metagenome | isolation source: seawater | place: Mediterranean Sea | collected 2009 | reverse complement strand
GTAGATCAAACTGCTGCTTATAACGGTCAAAGAAAAGAAGGCTATGAGTTAATTCCTGATATTAGAGCTAGTGGATTAGAGGGTTTATTTTTTAATGCTGCAACAGGAGGACTAACTTTATTTGGTCAAGTTGCTGTTTCTGTTGCTTTAACAGCAATTGGTTATTTATTAACACCTAAGCCTAAACCTATAAAAGCTAGTTCAGCACAGAAAGGAGCAGATGCTATTGGTAGCAAGCGATTTGCACCTCAATTTGCTTTTAATAGCGTCCAAGAATTAGCGACTATTGGTGACGTTATTCCTCTTGTTTTTGCTAATCAATCAGAAACTACTATACAAACTTTTTACGGATTAAAAGAAACAACTGTTGGAGGAATAAGAGTTAGCGGACAATTGCTATGGTCACAATTATTAAGTTTAGGAAAACTGCAACAGTTAAAAGCGTTAGTAATGTTCTCTTCAGGAGAAATAGAAAATAAGCCAGAATTTGAAGGGTATGCCATTGGTGACTTATTGCTTTCAAGCTATAGCAAAAGAAAAGTAGATTTATTTTTTAAGTCATCTCCCGATACCAATCCAGATAATCGAATAGGTCTTGCAGATAAATATAGTGAATCTGCAATTTTAGGAATGGATTATAAATATCCTGATGATGTTTTAGCTGATAAATGGCCTGTTAATACAATTACACCTCCCATTCATCCTTTCAGTGGGGCAAGAAATCCAACAACTCAATCTACGTTTGGCATCTATAGCCCAATGCCTAATGCAAGTGTTGTGAATCTTTCTTTTGAGTTAAATCAAATGATGAAAGGAGGTTCAAAAGACTCAGATAGAGCTATTGCAACAAAGGCAAAAAAGAATAGAGCTTGGTGGCCTACTAGAGCAGGATTTACAGGGGGAAATGTAACAAATGAAGGAAACACGATTACTTATCACTTGTTAAAAAGTTCACAGCCAAATGACGACACTTATGAAACAGGTTACAAACCTCACGGAATAGAAGATGTTGTATCAATGATTCGATCTATTAGAGAAAATATTGATAGTCAGCTTTCGGTAGGCGAGACCTACATGGCTGGTGATGCTTTAATAACTTGTGAATCTATTACAACTTCAGGAGCAGAAGAAGGCACACCTTGGAGACCTACAACATATATTGAAGGACAGCTTATGTATACAGGGATTGAACGTATTTGTACTTTTAAAGTAATAGAGTCAGGGACTGATTATGACGCTATAGGTACACCATTTAAGCACCCTAATTTGTACGAACACGCAGCACAACCAAAGTGGTTGCCTTGGGATGACACCCAAACAAAAGTTGGAAGTGTAAAGATAAGAACAAAGCAAGATATGAGTGATTATTCATTACAGTATGGTTTTGCATATAGGAATCCTGTTTTACAAAAAGCAGCTATTGGAACAGTTACAAATAGTCGTTCTTGTTCAATGACTGAAATAGGTTTGAAGTCAAAAGTTTTTGGATTAATTAATGGGGCAAATTTAAATTCTGTTCCAGAAAAAACAGAACTTGATAAAATGTTTGATGATAAAGTTCAGTTCCAATTAGGCCGAATAAATCATTATTTAAAAAGATTTTCTTTCTTTTATTTGCAAATGAGAGAAGCAGGAAAAAATGGAACTTGGGAGACTTTAGTAAATACAAGCGTTGCAAATCATAGTGGCCTTTTTTGCATAAGAGGCAATACTCCTGAGTTTCAATATAATTTTATTCGGATTAATCATCCAAAATTATATGGACAATATGAATTTAGATTTAAACCTTATCCCGGCAATAATATTCCTATTAAACATGTAGGCCAATGCGTTAACTTATTAAACTCGACAGCAACAAATATCAATGCAATTTCTGAAGAGTTTGCTTATAGAGCTTCTTTTGGTGATTGTGTTGTTTCATTTTCAGGGCAAGAAGATTTTGTACTAGAAGTTAATGAGTTAACCAATACAGAATGGAAGGTTTCGTATAACACTGGAGACCCTAGTCTTGATGCCGTTAATAGTGGTCCGGTGACAGGACTTTCGAGCTATAATTCAGGTGTTAGTGATGATGAGTTGACTAAATTAAATGTAACTATTCAGGCTACTAGCTCGACTCATACTCCTACTTATGAACCAGTAGTGTACGAAGTTTATGAAGATAGAAAAGAAATTGATTTAATCTCATTGAATAAAGATTTTGATCCTGTTAATGGCAACTGGGCATGGATCGTTTATGAAAATGGTGTTGAAGTTGGTTATGAGGTTGTTCCTGCTGGAACGCCTTCAACTGAGGTAACAATTAACGCTGGCGGTAATATTTATAGACCTAGTGTTCATCCAAGTGTCATTAATCATCCAGAAGACAATTCAATCCGTGTTGATTACTACGATATGGACGTAACTCCTAACCTCATCATGACGGGTTCTTCTTAAAATGGCTGTAGGTACACACGTTTTCGTTTCAACTCCAACAGGAAGTGCTGCTGGCACTGGGTTAACTCTGAGCGTAACTGTTCGCTGGAATACTACACAGTTTTCTAAATGGAACGCTCATTGGTCAGTAACAACAAGAGGTACTGGTTATAAAGCAGGAGAAAGTTTAACAATTGCTAGACCTTCAAGTGGCCTTCCTAGTTCATCTGTTTTCCCTAACGGGGCTACTTTTGTTATTGCAGGTGTTGAACTTCCAAGCGGTGAAACTCAAGAGGCTATTGCTGCTAATCCTGATGTTTTAACAGGCAATGTTAATGGTTATGACGCTGTTGCTGATTATGTTCAGTTCCCAGATATGGAACAAAAAAGTCATCAAGAAGGCCCAGAACACACCATTGTATATGTGAACGAGATGGTTGATCCATCTAATGACAAAGCACGTTATCCAAATTTAGCTCTAGGTGGCATAAGAATAAATAGTGCAAAAGAATGGACTAACTTCACTCAATTATCGGCTTATTTTAAAAAAGGAATTAAAATTGATGATCTGATAAATGGAGGAGCCAAAAAGGCAAGTAATAATTTTGCTGAAATTGCTTATGCCTTGTTAACTGATTCAACGTTAGGAGCTGGAGAGATCGTTGGAGTTAATGCTGTTGGTGATATGAGTGACGCAGCTAAGTTTTGCAAGGCAAACGGTTTTACTTGGGATGGTGTTATTAGTAGCAAAATTAATTTAAGAGATTTTCTGTATGAACACGGAACATATAATCTTTTAGATTTTACTGTTATTGGTGGAAAATTTAACTTAGTTCCTTCTGTTCCTTTTGCCTCTGATACTTATAAAATAGCCCATAGAAAAGCTCCTACAGTAAAAGCGTTATTTACTGACGGTAATATTAATGATTTAAAAGTTTCTTTTTTAAGTCCAGAAGAACGTCAATTATTTACAGCTAGTGTTTTATACAGAGAAGAAAAAGCAAATGGTTTTCCTGAAACAAAAAATTTAATTATTCGTTTAATAGATGAACAAGGTGGAAGTCGTTCAGATCCAATCGAAGCTTATGATCTTTCTGGCTTTTGCACGACAAGAGATAGTGCTTTAATTTTTGCTAAATATATTTTAAAACTTAGAAAAGAAATTGATCATGGTGTTTCATTTAAAACATCACCTCAATACTGTGTGAATTTAAGCCCTGGAGATTATTTCAAACTTGTATCTGAATCAACGCATGTTCAAAGATACGACAACGGTGTAATAACAGAAGAAGGCGAAGTAATTAGTAATGATCCAATAACAGATACAAATGCAGATATTTACTATTGGAGACCTGGTACAGAAGAAGTTTTAGAGGCTTCTGGCGTTAATTTTGTTACAGGAGCAAATTTGCCTTCTAATGTTTTATTTACGCTAAAAAATAGTGTTACTTCAAATAGGATTTATAAATTAGAAACTATTTCTTATGCAGAAGATGGATTACTTGAAATTGCAGGAAGCCATGCACCTGTAACAAGCAGTGGATCATTAGCTATTCTTGATGGATGGGATGGAACTCCTCCGTTTTATCATTTTAAAGAGGTCACGTAATGGTACAAGATTTTCCAACGTTAAAACCAAGCTCTAGAAGTTTTAATCCTGGTCGTTATCCCAGTACAGACTTTGAATCTTTAGACGGAACAAAAACACACATCCGTTATGGAAACAAAAGAGTAAATGCAACATTAACTTTAGGTTTTTCTAATATTACAGATGGTCAGGTTGGTTTGATCTTAGATAATTATGATGACGTGATGTCTGTTTATGATTTTGTTCGGTTTAGCTCGTTAAATGCAACGGCAGGAATTGTCGATCCTGGTTCAGGTCATTTTTTAACAAAAGAAATTGCAAGAGATGATGGAACAGGATTGACAGAAAAAGGATTAAAATGGAGGTATTCACAGCCTCCTTCTGTTACAAGTACCTTTAAAGGAAGGAGTAATGTGAGCTGTAGTTTTGTTGCTTGCCTAGATGCCCCTTAGAATAAACACAACGTATTGATTTTTTAGGTCGTGCCTTTTTATAGCGGAAAAGACGGACAACTTTTAATTGCAGGAACCAAAGCTGCAAAAGTTCAATCTTGGTCTTATTCAAGTTCACAAGCTGTTCTTGAAACAACTTCTTTAGAAGACACAGATCGAACTATTGTTGCAGGTGTTCGCAGCTATAGCGGAAGTGCAAGATTGTTTTATTATCAAACGGCTTCTGGTACTGCTGGCGACGTAACAAGACTTTTAACTAAAAGCATTAAGGCTGTTACAAGTTCAAGTGCAGGAGAAGAAGGAAAAGCTGCGGCGGCTGAGTCGGTTCAATTAAAGTTGAACATTGAAGATGGATCACATGACCGATATATAACTTTTAATGTTTTTATAACTGGGGTTTCAATGAATAGTGCTGTTGGCGAAGTTTTAAGTGCAGACATTAGTTGGGAAGCAGACGGAGCACCTACTGAAGTCAACATGTAAATCATGGGCGTTTATTTTGGTCAATCGGGTGAAATAGCCCTTAGAAGAGATGCTTTGCAGTCGGCTTTGAGAACAAAGCTAGATCCTGCTGACGTTAATACTTCAACTAAAAGATTTAGCGTTGATCACAGTTCTGGTTCGTTGTTAACAGGAGATGAAATTGAAATAGAAACAGCAGATGGTTCTACTCTTGAATTAGTTAGTGGTCATAACTATCCAGATGGAAAATGGTTTGTAAATGTAGATCCTGTTGGAGGGATGCGTTTATTTGATACGTTCCCAAAAGCACTAGAAGGAGTTCAAACAAATGCTTTAACTCTTGTTTCTCCAAGTGCTACTAAAGATATTTTAATTAAAACTAGAAATGAAAGGTATAGGCATGTAGCAGGAGTCAAAGACTTTGAGATGACAACAACAAGAGAGCAAGTTGATTTAACAAACCTTGGGGATGAATTTAGAAATCAATATGAGGCTGGATTAATTAGTGGTCAAGGTTCAATGAGTTGTATTTGGGAGCATAGTTATGACACAGGAACTAGAAAAAATGAATATGGCAGTGATCCAGAATTTCCTTTTTACCTCGCTCAATTAATTGTTAGAACACAGCAAGGATCAGATTTTGATGGATTATTTTATATTTATCGCGATCCTTCTAACTCAAAGAAAAACGTTTATTATGAAGCTAATTGCATTATTACTAATGTTGCCGTAAGTGTTGCAGCAGCAGAGGTTATAGAAACAAGAATAGAATTTGTGACGAATGGGCAAGTCAGATTGAAGACAGGAGATACACCCGGATACTTGTTGCAAGAGAGTACAGATCGTATTCTTCAAGAAAATGAAAGTCCAATATTGCTTGAACAGGATTAATATATCGGTATTGGTTCTTAGTTAGTTCGTTGGCATGGCAGATTACAAAATCACAGCACTACCTCCTCTTGCGGAAGGTAATGTTGGTTCTACGGATGCATTAGCAGTTGCAGACTTGTCAGCGACTGAAACGAAAAAGGTAACAGTAAAAGATTTAATTGCTGCTGGTGTTGCGTTAATAGATGATGGTGATATTCCTGGTGCAAAGGTTGGAACGTTAGGTGCAAACCAAGTAACAACAAATGCTCTCGAAAACCTTGCTGTTACAACTGGCAAAATTGCAAATGGAGCTGTTACAGCAATAAAGATTGCAGACGCAACAATAACTGGGGCAAAATTAGTTAATGATACTGTTACTGCAACTCAAATAGCTGCTAATGCAATAACCGCTTCTGAACTTGCAGACAACGCTGTAGATGAAAACGCAATAGCTAATGGTGCTGTAACTGTTAATAAAATTCCAAATACAACAGTTACTTATACCAAATTAAATCTTAGTGATGGAGATATACCTGGAGCAAAAATTGCTTCTGGAGAAATAACAGCTTCTCAAATAGCAACTAACGCTGTTACTGCTACAGAGTTAGCTGACGATGCTGTTGATACTGATGCGGTTGCTAATGGTGCAATTACTGGAGCTAAAATTGCGGCAACAACAGTTACAGGTTCTAACCTTGCGAATTTAACGGTTACTTCAGGAAAGATTGCTAATGGAGCAGTTGGGACAAATCAAATTGCCGACGGAGCTGTCACTGTTGCAAAATTATCAGGAACATTAGCTGCTGGTTCACTTGCTAATGATGCAGTAACTACCGCCAAGATTGTTGATGATGCTGTAACCAGTGCCAAGCTTGCACCCAACGCTGTTGATGCAGCCGCTTTAGCTAATAATGCTGTTGATAGTGCAGCAATAGTTGATGGAGATGTAACGACTGCAAAGTTAGCAACAGGAGCTGTTACTGATGCCAAGATTACTGATGGCACAATTACAGCCGCAAAATTAGCGACTGCCAACATCAATAGATCGCTAAATGTATCTTCTGGAAATCTTGGAATTAATAATGCAATAACAGCAGGTACAAGATCAGGAATTAGTTATAACGCTCAGGGATTGATTACTGCGACAACTGCATTGGTAGCAGGAGATTTGCCTGTTGCAACGACTAGTGCTGTCGGTGGAGTATCTGTTGGAACTGGTTTAAGTGTTAGTGGAGCAGGTGCTTTATCAATTACCAATAGCGTTACTGGTGCAACTGTTTCTGGTATCACGTTTAATGCACAAGGAATGATTACGGCAGCAACGGCTTTAGCTGCTTCTGATCTTCCTACTGCAACTGCTAGTGCTAAAGGTGCTGTTCAAATCACAGCAGGTGGCGGATTAACTGTTAGCGGTTCTGGTGGATTAACAACTTCGACTAGTGGAATTAGTGCAGGAACTTATACAAAAGTCACTGTAGATAATAAAGGTGTTGCAACTGCTGGTACGACACTTGCTGCTTCTGATATACCTAATTTGGCGGCAACAGTTCTAACAAGTGGAACGATTCCTGCTGCAAGAATTGGGAACGATTCAATTGATGGTTCTAAATTAAGTAATGCTTCAACAGCTTTATTCCAATCAATAGCTCAAAACGGTTATCCAACAGCACAATTTAACGGTCAAATTCTTTTTGATACTGTTTCTGAGGATGCGTTCATCTGGGATGGAAACGCTTGGCAAGCAATAACCACATTAACGAAAGGCTCATTGGTCTTTGGTGGAACTTTCAACGCTGGAACAAGCCAAATGGTGGCGACCACCTCCGCAGGAATTGCGGCTGGTTTAGCAGTTGGTTCTAACTTGCCAACGCCTAGCTCGACAACGGACGGCGTGTATGTCGTAGTTTCAAATTCTGGAACTCCAAGTTCTCCAGCTCCAGTCGTTGCTCTTGCTCCACCTGACTATGTCTTGGGCGTGACTAACAGTTCGGGCAGTAGCTGGAACGAGGTCGATTTATCGCAAACCGTAGCAGGGCAGGTAGCAAGCAATATCACCTTCACGCCTTACGGTCAGTTAAGTGCAACTAACGTGCAAGATGCGTTACAAGAACTTGAGACAGAAAAAATGGGACTTGCTGGTGGTACGTGTACTGGTCAGCTATTAATTTCTAACACTGGTTCGATTGTTTTCGAAGGAAGTACTGTTGATGCTTATGAATTAACCCTTGCTGTAACCGATCCAGCAGGAAGCGATAAAACAATTACTTTTCCTGACATAACAGGAACATTAATTACAACTGCTGATACGAATACAGTTACATCAACAATGGTTGATGCAAGTTTAATTAATGCGAATTTAGCCGCTAATGCTGCTATTGCTTTTACAAAATTAGAAGATTTAACTGCTGCAAAAATACTTGTAGGAAATGCAAGTGATAAGGCAACAGCCGTAACAGTTACAGGTGATATAGGAATAACAAATGCAGGTTTAACTTCTATTACTGCTGGAGCAATTGTTAATGCTGATGTTTCAAATACAGCAGCGATAGCTGGTAGCAAAATCACGACTGGAACGACAAGTGACGTTGGTGTTCTTCAATTAACAGATAGCACAACATCAACTTCTGCTACTACTGCTGCTACTCCTGCTGCTGTAAAGATTGCGAAGGATGCTGCTGACGCTGCTGCTACTACAGCAAACGCTGCTCTACCAAAAGCTGGTGGAACAATGACTGGCAACTTGATTGTTGATAATGCAAAAGAAGTTCGTTTTACAGAAGCAGATTCAAATGGTGCAAATTATCTAGCGTTAAAAGCTCCTGATTCTGTAACTTCTGATATTACTTGGATTCTTCCAGCAACAGATTCAACTGGAACTCAATTTTTAAAGTCTGATGGATCTGGAAATTTAGGCTGGGCTACTGATAGCACAACTGACAATACAAAGCTTCCTTTAGCTGGTGGTACGTTAACTGGAGATTTAACTCTTAATGCTCAAAAAGATTTACGTTTTGCCGATGCTGACAGTTCAAATTATGTAGCCCTTCAAGCACCAGCAACAATTACCAGCAACTTTACGCTGACTCTTCCTTCTGCTGATGCCTCTGTTTCTGGCTATGTTTTAGCTTCTGATGCTGCTGGAACTTTATCTTGGGTCGATCCAGGTTCAAGCTCATCACCAACATTTACAGGAGATGCAACACTTACAAATGATGGAGCTTTAGTTGGATTTTCAAATTTAAATGCAACTTATACAGGGAATACAAAAACACTTACAGTTACAGTTGCATCTAAAACTGTTGCTCATAGGTATTACAACACTGGCTCCAGTTCTGGATACAAGATTGATGGTAAAGAAGCACCGTTTTTAACTCTTACACCAGGCCGTACATATAAATTTGATCAAGCAGATAACTCTAACTCAGGTCATCCACTTCTCTTTTATCTAGAAGCAGATAAGACAACTGCTTACACAACAGACGTTAGTAGTAGTGGTACACCTGGGTCGGCTGGTGCTTACACGCAAATAATTGTTTCAGATACGACTCCACAGATATTGCATTACATGTGCTCATCTCATTCGTCGATGGGAAATAGCGTTCAAACAAATAGCAATATTGCAGCAACTCCAACTGAAATAGTAGTCACAGATGAATCATCTACTGCTGCTTATGTCTATCCAACTTTTGTAGGTAATGGTGCTACTGCAACTGGAAAATTAGATTTAAGTACCGATAGTTCACTTGTTTACACTCCTTCTAGTGGTCAACTACAAGCCACAACCTTCATTGGAGCATTAACTGGAAATGCAGATACAGCTACAAATGCTACTAATGCCACAAATGTTACGGTTGCTGCTGAGTCATCTGATACGACTTGCTTTCCATTATTCGTCACTACGAATACTGGAACCATTCCTCCAAAAGTTGGAAGTAATTTAACTTTTAACTCTAGTTCTGGAGCGTTAACAGCTACATCCTTCGTTGGTGCGTTAACTGGAAACGTCACAGGTAATGCAAGCGGAAGTGCTGCAACGGTTACGGGTGCGGCTCAATCTGCAATTACAAGTTTAGGTACTCTTACTTCTTTAACTATTGCAGGTAATTTATTGTTTACAGGAACTGGCATGGTTGACATGCCTGTCGGAACAACTGGAGAGAGACCTGCTGGTGCTAACACAGGAGCATTTAGATATAACTCAACACTTAATCAATTTGAAGGATACGGAAATACTGGATGGGGAGCTATTGGTGGTGGGGCTGGAGCAACTGGAGGAGGTTCTGATGAAGTTTTTGTAGAAAATGATCAAGTTGTCACAACGTCCTATACTTTAGGTACAAATAAAAATGCCTCAACAGTTAGTCCTTCGCTAAACTCTGGGGTAGTTATTACCATCCCTGCAAACGCTACTCTCGTTGTTCTTTAAATTATGGCTTACGGAAAATTAAAATGTGACACACTAACGTTTGACAACTCAGGCTCTGATGTTGATGTCACAGTTACTAGTTTAAACAGCAAAGCTGATTTAGCATCTCCAACCTTTACGGGAACTTTAGGAGCTGCAACAGTTACAGCTACTGGAGTAGTATCAGACAGCAAAGGCGACCTGCGTACTATTGTTCAAACTTCTAAATCTTCAGCACATACTATAGCAGCTTCCGATTCAGGAAAACATTCGATTAACAGCAGTGGTGGCTGGACATTTAATACTTCTACAGGTTTTACAGCAGGTCAGGCAATTACGTTGATAAATAATAGTGGTTCTGATCAGACTGTCACAAACACTGGCTGCACGATGTATCTAGGTGGTGATACAAGTTCTAAGAGTTCGTTGACATTAAAAGGAAGAGGAATTGCAACGTTTATATGTACGGCAAGTAATGTATATTATGGATCAGGAGCAGGATTAGAATAATGTCTATACAACAAATGTTTCTTGGTGTCGGCGGGTCTTCTGGAGGGCAACAAGAATATACTACTGCTGGAACGTATCAATGGACAGCTCCAGGGGGTGTAACAAGTGTTTCTGTTGTTGCTGTTGGGTCAGGTGCTGCTACTGGAAATTATTTCATTAATGTTCCTGGTGGTATGAATATGTTTCAAGGTGGAGGAGGTGGAGCGTTGGCGTATAAAAATAATATTACAGTTGTTCCAGGTAATACCTATGAAGTCATAGTTTCTGCTGTTGGAGCTAGTTTAGGAAATACGGGTGGAGCATATTCTCACTTTATAGACGGCGGTACTATTCACGTTAGAGCTGGAAGTGCAAACGAAAATAGTGCTACCACTGGTGGTGGCCCAGGAGGGGTACGTTTATATGGAACAGGATATGATGGCGGCGACGGTGGAGCGAACAGCGATAGCACAACAAATATGGGTACAGCTAGTGGTGCTGGTGCTGGTGGGTATTCAGGTAAGGGTGGTGATGGATTAGACAGACCTAACGCTACCCCTAACCCACGTGCTGGTAATCCAGGTGCTGGTGGTGCTGGCGGTGGCGGTGGAATTGGGTATCAATATTATCAAGGCGGTGCTGGCGGTGGTGTAGGTTTACAAGGTGAAGGGGCTAGTGGAGCTGGTGGTGCAAATGGTGGTGGTGGCGGTGGTTCAGGTGGTACTGATGGTGGTTCCTCAAATGGTGGAGTGCATGGTGGTGGTGGTGGATATTGGGGTGGTGGTGGTGTAGGTGGAGTAAGAATTATTTGGCCTGGTGACACCAGACAATTCCCTTCCACGCAAACTGCTGACGTTTAACAATGGATTTATTTATTAAAGTTGACGAAGCCAATGTCCCTCAAGGCTTTCCTCGGTTAAAAAGCAATTTAAAACAAGCATATCCAGCTCTTGATTTTAATGCTGCCACACCTCCTAGTGGTTGGCTTAGATATAGGAAACAATTGCCAAATATTGGCCCATACAATAAATTTGATGATTCAGTAGGGGCTGACCTGTGTCAAGCAGCTTATGGTCACAACGGACTAGAAAGAAAACTTGTTGATGGAGAAATAGTAGAGGTTTGGCATTACGAACCAATATCTGATGAAGAAAAGCAAAAAAAAATAGATCTAGAAAAAGCGGTATGGGAAGCACTAGATCCTCCTGGCCCTGCTTCTTGGGTTTTTGATGAGCCAAGCTGCGAATATATCGCACCTATTCCTTATCCTTCTGATGGGAAAGAATATTGTTGGAACGAAAGTTTAAAGATATGGCAAGCTGCCGAAGAGATTACAGATTTTAGACTTGTGCATGGCAGCATGAATCAACAAATAGTTAGAAAGATACGAAATTCTTAAGCTAAAAGCAGTCAGGGCTGGACAAAAAGCTTATAATTTGGACACAATGTATTATTTTTATGGCTGACGCTCAAGAACGTCTTGCAGAACTTGGAGCACAAATGGCCCAAGAAGAACAAATTCAAATTGACTTGCAAAATAGATTCAAAGAAAGTACTGAAAGGGTTGTAAAGATTAAAGAAGCTTTAAACGATTTAGCAAAAGAAGCCCATAACCCTAATGGTGGCGAGGCTTGCCCTGCATGATGAAAATTATTACTTGGATTAACTTTGCTGCTTTTATTTTAGGAGTAGCAGGCTTAGGTGGAGCGTTTCTTTTTAGATCAAAAATCTTTGATGCTGTTCTAGATGGCGTTAAAAAAGAACTTCCTGCATTAGTT
>MDTB01131804.1_pt1 | contig 12459 bp, 7 predicted proteins | sample 811161 | NCBI WGS metagenome assembly MDTB01 (sample SAMN05326650, study PRJNA326480) | marine metagenome | isolation source: seawater | place: Mediterranean Sea | collected 2009 | reverse complement strand
TATTTTTGACAGTACCGGGGTCAGGACTTAAGCTTTCAGCTTTAAGTGCTTCCGAAACAATTACTGCGAGAGCCGCGCGATACTGTGCTTTTCCACGAAACATCTCATTTGGAAGAGCGTCCAAGTCTATTTCCTTTCCACCACCGAATTGGCGGAGCATTTGTTCCTTTAAATTCTTTATCTCACCCAATATTTGGGCTTCAGGGATTTCAATTGGATGTAGCTTAAACAACTGGTGCATGATCCGACTTTTTATGTTGGATCTGAGAGCCGCATCTAACTCTCTGCGCATATTGGACTCGACCTCTTCTCTGAAACTAGCAAGACCCCCACTTGTGACACCGAATTGCTGGAAAAATTCGTTAGTAAGCTCAGGTGTTTTTTTCTCTGATACACTTTTGACGGTCACCGTAAACTCAACTGGAAGACCAGCCAAATCTTCAGAATGGTAGTCCTTCGGGAAAGTTAGTTTCAGAATTATCTTTTCGTTAGCACTTTTTCCCTTGAGGCCATCTTCAAATCCTGGAATCATGCTCTTAGAGCCCAAGATAAGCTTTTGATCGTTGGCTTTTCCACCCGCAAATTCAACACCTTCCCTGACACCGATATAATCTATTATGAGCTGATCTCCTTCTTCGGAAACCCTATCAACTAGCTCAAAGTTCGCCTTTTGGTCACGCAGATTACAAATCATGTCGTCAATGTCAGAATCCTCGATCTCAGCGGATGAACGACGAATTTTGATTTTAGAAAAATCTGCCAGAACAACTTCAGGATAGACCTCGAAAACAGCTCTATATTCCAACTGAGCTCCCTCAACATCTTGTAAATCTGATATCTGAGGTTGACCTGCAATTTTGAAGCTATGATTTTCAATCGCCTCCCGAAAACTGGTATTAATTAATTCACCAACAACTTCTCCCCGAATACCCTTTCCGAGTTGCTGTTTAACCACTTTTAAGGGAACTTTCCCCTTCCGAAAGCCTTTTAACGCAACAGTTTTTGTGGCCTTTTGGAGGCGTTGCAAGACCTCTCCATCCACCCTATCAGCGGGAAGCTGGATTCTTAAATGTCGCACAAGACCGTCGCTCCGCTCTACAGCAACCTCCATTCAGCATTCTCCAATATCTAGTCTAGGTGGTGCGAAAGGAGAGACTCGAACTCTCACGGGTTACCCCACTGGAACCTAAATCCAGCGCGTCTACCAATTCCGCCACTCTCGCAAACTCTCACGTTCGTCCTCAATATAAGGAAAGCAAATGTAACGAGGACTGACCCAACAACAAACGGGAATAAAGTTTGACATAGCACTGCACCAAGAGCAAATGATCTAACCATTGATGCAAAATAAATTTAAAATATTCTATTTTGTTATTTTCCTGATTTTATTTACAGCCATCTCGATAAATATTTCAATCAAAAGAACTTTTTAAATGCGGGTAAACTTGACACCATGACAAGGTTAGTGACAACAGAACAGCAGAAAAAATGCCGCCAAATACTATAAAATTATCACGCTTGGTTTCGACAGCAACACTATTGCTTGGAAAATAATTGAGAATTTCGACCAATGCTAACGTTTTATGTCAACGATTCTAAAACACTAAAAAACCAGGAGCACAAATCAGTGATCAAGGTGGTGCAGAAATCAAGCTATGTCGTCCAGTTCCATTACACACAACGAATGTGCAAATTTGGGAACAGTTTGCCTCCGTCAGCCATTCAATTGACCGATATACCGGTGTTTAAGTAATTGTTATTTCGCCTACTAATCCGAATTTTAGTTATGTAATAGACATGTAGAGTAACATATACTGAGAACGTTTTAAGATGAACCTGATAGAAGGGCTGATCAACTAAGGTCAGGAATTCCTCAACTAGAAAACGTCTTAACTGTCCTTGAGCAGATCAGAAAGCCCGTTATCTCACTTACTCTAAAGGATCGCATAGGAGGGGAAATAGATTTTGTGTGTACAATCGAGACATGCTTTTGTACTACAGATACGTTTTCGTCATAAACGAAGCAGAACTTGGAATACCTGCAAATGTAGGAACTTTGTAACGGATTCAGAATTTAATTCCCGTCGTTCTCGCCCCAGAGAACGCCAGTACTCGCCAATACATGCAGTGACTTGAGGCGGAGTCATGCGGCTTTGTAATAAAGCTCTCAATAGATCAATCAACCGCCTCAAGCGCCGCAAAGAAACTTGCACTTAAGATCTCCAAAAATTTACCTAGCGCGGCGTGGGGCACAAGAGAAACATTAAATTACTGGTGCGATCGTACTCTCTCTGACAGATTATACTATAACGCCACATGGCAGGCGGGCATAGTTCAAGAGGCCGACATGAGAGAAGCACTGAAAACCGCGACAGAGAAACGTGACGCTACTTTTGTAGACCTTTTTCCGAGCCGCGGCATGATAAAGTGATACACTTGAGAATTCATCAAAACAATCGAAAACAGGTTAAGCGCTTCACTTTTTGGCAAAACTAACAGTTGCACTCGATACAGAAAAAAACCATCATATAGCGTCGGGATCTCGCGTCGCATAATCAATTTCACTAAGCAACCTCTCCCTATGAAATCATCAGAAAAAACCTCTTTTATACGATATCCATTCTCAGATAGTGATCTTAAAGGAGCACTCGGCGGTTTTGCTACTGGGATAACAATAGTGACTGCTAAAAATAACAAGAATCAAAACATCGGGATTACCGTAAACAGCTTCTCCTCGGTCTCGTTAGATCCTCCCCTCGTGCTTTGGTCTATTGCAAAAAGTGCTAAGTGCTTCCACGATTTCTTTTGTGCAGAATATTATGCAATCCACATCCTAGGAGAAGATCAGAAATTCCTTTCAGATCAATTTGCTTCCAAGGATGCGGACAAATTTTATGGGTTGGCATGTGCTGAAGGAATTGCAGGGATACCCTTATTACCCAGTTATAATGTCTGTTTTCAATGCAAATTTGAACACAGATATGAGGGTGGAGACCATATTATCATCGTAGGTCGAATTCACGCTCTTTCAAATCGATCGGAAACTCCGTTACTCTATTTGCGTGGAACATACGGGAGCTTTGTATCTGATGCATAACACGCTAAACTTAAATAAAGTTACTAACTTTTAGATAAAAATGGCTGGCCATTTAAGAGAGCTCTGATATATTCATAGATCTAACTCAGGGTATATAGGGAGACATAATTGACTTGTTTTAGACCCTGTATCGATCTACATGAAGGCAAAGTCAGGCAGATTGTCGGTTCTAGTTTATTGGAGGGCACCACGCAAATTAATCATACCAGTGATTTTAATGCTGCCTATTTTGCTTCGCTATATCGTGAAAAAGGCCTATCCGGTGGACATGTAATATCGCTCGGCAACAATAATCAAGAACAAGTAATGGCTGCACTAGGCGCGTATCGTGGTGGTTTACAATACGGTGGAGGCGTCACAGCTGAGAATGCTCAGCAATATTTGGAGGCCGGTGCATCACATGTAATTGCGACGTCTTATCTAATCGATAATAATCTCTTTTGTTGGGATCGCTTAGAGCGACTCAAAAAAGAGGTTGGCCAAGAATGTTTGGTTATCGACTTAAGTTGCCGGAAAACAAGTGCCGGTTGGGTCGTGGCATCAAACCGGTGGCAGACACTAACGCAACTGATGATAACTGAGGAAACAATACTGCAGTTGCAAGAGAACTGTCATGAATTCCTCATACATGCTACAGATGTCGAGGGAAAGCAATCCGGAATGGACGAGCAATTAATCAAGTTTCTAGGTGATCATTGCGATATCCCAACAACCTACGCTGGGGGAGCAAATAGTCTCGGTGATTTAGATAAGCTGGCAAAATTGTCAAATCATAGACTCGATCTTACTATTGGTACTGCACTGGATATTTTTGGAGGATACGGCGTAACACTCGAGGAGTGCATTTCATGGAATCGTTTAAACAAAACCTCTAAAATCTAATCCAATATCTAAATCTCTGTAATTCATAAATAAGGCTTGTTAGCTCATCACATTTTCAAAGAAATGGATCATTAAGAAAATGTCATTTTTCACGGTAAACTTAGATCACCAACTGGCCGCAAACCCCAAGGAAATTTGGCGTGGAATACCAGGGAAGTAGCGCAACCCGGAGAATGAGGTATAGTCAGCTCGTGAAGCATATTTTTGATTTGTTAAATTTGTGACTTTCACAAAAAGTTGCAGAGTTGGCAGGATCTTATATCTTCCTCTAATGTTTACCAGCGTGTGACCGTCGTAGCTGTACAAATTCTCAGGATCCAGATAGTATTTTCCCGTTGTCGTCCACTCAATCTCCACATTACTCTTCGCAGTCGGCAAATATAGCAGGCTAGCTACTCCAAACCAGCGTGGTGCGGTATCAATGTCGTTATCTCTTATATTCGCCATATTGACGCTATCACTACCTTGACTAGACGGATCATTTGTATATCGATGGATTGCGTATGTTCCAGAAAGCGAAAAATTCAACTTATTAGATAATGAATGTGCTAAATCGATTTCGGCACCTCGGTGTGAAGAGGAACCTCCGCTAACATTGAAGTAATTTGAATCCCGAAAGATTATGTTTTTCTTATCCATGGCGTACATCGCAAGATTGTAAGTAGTGGATGAAAGACGACCTTTTATCCCCAATTCAAAGCTATTACTCTCCTCCGATGCGAGGTCAGCAGTCTTTTGTTCTCTCTGTAGGCGATAGATTTCAGTCCCCTGAGGGGCGCGAAAGCTATCAGCAACCCGAACATACAGCAAAAGACTATCATCAACAGAATAGCTCAGATTCAAGTCAACAGAATTGTTGTGATAACTGTTAACCCCACTCTCTGGTCGGCTGTACCGACAACCTCCAAAACCGCAGAGAGTCCCATCATCTCGTGATCGCCCACTAAGCATATGGTTCTGATAGCCATATTTCATCTCCTCATAACGAGCCCCCAAGGTGAAGGAAATAGTATCTGTCAAATCTGTACTTATCTGAAAAAAAGGAGCTATTTGCCTTGCATCTACCGTGTAATCATAATGCTTGCCAATGGGGACAGTAGCTTGCAAAAAAGCAGATCCAATTGTCTCCATGAATTGTGTTTGCTTCAAATATGCCTTCGTAAATTCAGCATCGACTCCTGCAGAAAAATCAACGATATTGGATAAATTATCAGACGCGTAAATCTGTACGCCAACGCTCTTCTGGCCGTTTTTCTCCAGAGGTGTGCCAGGTAAAAAATGTTGCAAAAACTCCATCTCAGTGTATCTCAAATACGGCTTCACGCTTAATTCACTTTTTTCTGAGCCGAAGATGAAGTGACTCCAGACTCGCGCCGCTCTTGCATCTCTGAATGCTTCAGGATTGGGATTTGACACAGCGACAGATTCATCTTTAAAAACCTCCAAACCAGTTATATACCCTGCAGTCTCTTGATTTAAATTGCTTAGGGTTGCCCCGGTTTCAAAAGAATATGTTGATCGCTCGTAAAAATGACGAACCGACACCTTTTGCTGATCATAACCAGAATCGGCCCGATGTCCTTTGTAGCCTGCAAACGTTCCGCTAATGATAACAGGACTTGCTCCACCGGAGTTTAATGTAAATTTTAAACGACCTGACCCACTCTTCATTCGCTCCAGCGTCGCAGAATTCATAGAGGTCCTGTCAGGAGTTATTACATTTATGACGCCATGAAGTGCATTTGAACCATATACCGAAGTACCTGCACCTTTAAGCACTTCAATCTGGGATGCTGCCTCTGTGTGTGCCTCAAACAGCTCATTTAGATTGCAAAATCCGGCAGCGCGAAGCGGTATTCCATCCTCAGTTACAAGGAGCCCACCACAGCCCCCTGGGCCCGTAAATACGGGAGATCTAATTGCAGGAAGATACTCCTGTCCACTTCCCCGTTGAAGGTTAATACCAGACAACCTGTTCAACGACTGCTGCACATGCTCATGCCCAACTGTATTTAAAGTCTCGGAATCGAGCGTAGCCACACTCGCCTCAATGTTAATAATCTCAGTTGGCAATCTATTTGCCACTGTAACGACATGTTCAATGATTGGAGGGTCGGTTTCTACTTCAAAACTATCAACGACCTCGGCAACAGCAAATTGTCCGTTTGAAACAATGTACGCTAACAAAAAAAATAAACCAGAATATCGATTACAAGTCACTGGCGGCTCCATCCGTTAAGATCTCTACGTTTATTTTGTTAGCCAACGAGACATCAGTCAGACCAAAGAGACTTTTGCCCCAAAAACAGAGATTTAATCCCTTACTGTTACTGCATCTAAATAGGGCCAATTTCTTTATCAATAAAATCCTGCCTGACTCACCATAATATCTGCGTGGTGGTCGCGGCCGTAAGCAACGATTCCCAAACTGCGAATCAATGATGGGTAGAACAATTTATCGAGCCAGTCGCTTGAACCAGAAAATTCACTAAATGGAATTCGAATTGTTCTCCATTCCTGAGATGCTTCAAAGCTGGCTTGGTAGTACTGCCAAGGAAGGACAGTCCCTGAGGTACGCAGATGAATGAAATATTTCTCTCCGTTGCCTCGTACCCTGATTTTAATGCCACTCGAACTCTGAGGGGCGTTAATCTTTCTTCGGAATTGGATAAAACCTCCATTGTTAGCCGTGCTGACATCACCTATCATGTGGGCGATCGGCTGTTCCCGAAAAATGTCGAATCGTAACCGCCCCGTCGACACGCCGCCCATCACCTGATCGGTCACAAAGCGCCACCTATCCTCTGGCTTATGGTCAAAGTTATCATGCTCACTCATGTTTTCTGCCTGTGTCGCATAACATCCGCTAAGGGAAACAAGCACACACAGTCTCATTATATAAACAAAGCGATTAAGCGGGTTGAATACCCAACATTTGATCATCACAGGACTCTCCTTTACTGTTTTGTTTTCGACCGAACTTTATACTGTGTAGGGCAGTGTCCACGCAAAACTGAAGCCGGGCGGAGCATTAGATGTTTTGTTTTCCTTCCGCTTACTCGCTTTCTCCACAGCCTAAAGGCCCCCTGCTTCAGTTCGCTTCGCATCAACAAGATGATATCTCGTTCACTTAGACTGAAGGCCTTGTTAATCGCCTCGAACGGGGTTCGATCCTCCCATGCCATTTCAATCACTCTAGACATTTCGTCGTCACGAACTTTTATCTTACAACCCTTTCCCATTAAAAATTTAACATAAAGTTCATGACCACATATTTAATCAGCAATTAAAATTCGGGTTGATCGTGTGGTGTAAAAGATGTAATCGCGCCCTAAACACCTACGTTGTCAAGGGCCGTCACGATCACCAGATATCGCAACCTTGACGAGATTTGTAGAGATCGTACGGAATAATGCAAACTGCAGGCAAAAACCACGCCACATGCAACCAATTGCATTGTTATCGTAAAAAGCGACCAAAAGGCCGCCTTTTACGATATTAGTTACGGATCAAAAGCTGTTCGATAAAGTTACGCCATATGTCCTAGGTATGTTACGGTAACCAAAAAATGCGCCAGGTGTTGCGGGGGTGGGCGCTGCAGATAACAAATACGAATTGTCTGTCAAATTTCTACCCCAAATTCGGACAGATGCGGTGCCCATATTAAATCCTACACTAGCGTTTATATCATTCTGTTTTCGGGAAGCAGCAGCCTTTGTGAGGCCGTCGGTTAGCGCGTACTCGCTCTCATAATAAAATTCAATCCGAGCATAGCCACCGCGATCTCCAGTACCCCAGCGATAATTCAAATTTAGGTTTGCCGCAAGCTCGGGAACACCAGCGGGAGTGAATCCAGTGAAGTCACCGTTTGTGGCTAAACAACTAGTTTCATAAGTTAACGCTTGGAGACTAGGTACCGCAGCAGAGTAATTTACGTCCAAACAAGGTGCGTCGGTGTAAGACTCATACTCCGCTTCAATCTTAGCTGCAGAAAAACCTAAAATCAGATTTTCATCGAGGGCGTAAACACTGTCGATCTCAATACCTGTATGGCGTTCCTCTTCTGCGTTTGCAAGATGAAATCCACCACCACCAAACTGAAGAATGTGGTAATCCTGAATTGACTGATCGAATAAAGCGATATTCAGAAACCCGCCCTCGAATGATGTCTTAAAACCTAACTCTACCGACGTCGAGTCTTCACCATCTGCCTCTGTAACGCTGCGAGTTGCACTATCGTAGACCATACTGAGGACTTTTGGTTTAAATCCAGTTGAGTGACTCGCATAAACCATCATGTTATCTGTGAGATCATAGGAAAGTTTGACGGTATGAGTGAACGCATTATCCTCTGCTGTGCCATCATGATCCGCATTAGGCCACGAAGTATAAGATGGAAAATATTGAAAAGCAGTGAGCTCGCCAAGAAGCGGGTCATCAGCTATAGGAAGATCACCAAATGGATCATTAGTTTCAACCGCTCCTGTTGCCTCTATCGAGTTATCGGTATAGTTAAATCCTACACCTAAATGAAGTCGCTTAGTAAGATCAACATCAAAATTGGCATATATGCTAAAAGTCTCATTCTTCTGGTGAAAGTTCTCCCCCAAGTTTCCACCACCATCAGCAAAATAGCTTGCACGCTGACTAGCAATCAGTGCCCCTAGAGGAAGGTCCACTGTACCGCCAAGAGGACTAGGGACTGTAACAAGATATCCTTGGGCAATTAGCGCAGGAGCTCCAGCGATACCAAGTAAAGTTGGATCAGTAGTAGGTGGAAGTCCAGCTGCAATTGCAGCTCCGGCTGCCGCCATCCCCACAGATGGATCCACACCTGCCAAAGTGACCCCAGTTGCCAGTCCATCTAAGCCCAGCTCATTACCGAGACGAGCTGCCGACAAAAAGCGCATATTTCCATCCATGAAAGCCGCCATATCAGGTCCATAAACAACAGTTCTATAAACCTTCATATCCTCGCTTGAGTAAAACATTCCTGTAGTCCATGAAACTCTCCCACCGTCGTTCGATGACAGCCGAACTTCCAAAGTATTAACATCGAAGTCGTATTCGAGGGCTTGTGACTTGAGCTGATCGGCAGAGGTCTGATCTGCGTCCTGTTGAGCTTCCATCGAGCCGGATCGTGTACTTAAAACCGCATTGAGATCTGCAAAACTCAACTCGCTGTCAAAAACGATGGTCGCGCCAACATTATCAATTTTATTTTCGGGATCCACATTATTTGCGACTTTATTGTCCAAATCATATCTATCTGTAATTGCAGAAACAACGTTCTCAGCTAAGCTGTCTGTAATAAGTGATATAGGTGATTTCGCAATCTGTAGTGTTGAACAGCACAGTTCATCCAAGCTATCGGCCTCGATAATGAGTCGGATCTCAGTCGTGTCGCTCAATTCACTGAGCAACTGACCACGCAACGCCCATCGATCGCGTTCGTTGAGAGTTGTGTCGTTATACACATTTTCAATGTAGCCGTCCCTCTTGTTCCTGCTGAATGCAAATCGGTAAGAGTTAGTGTCATTAATGGCTCCACCCAACATGCCCTTGAGGAGAGTTGCATCATAATTTCCGAGGGTTATCTCTAATAAACCCTCAGATTCTCCGCTCGGCGCCTTGGTAGTCATATTCACAACACCTGCAGAAGCATTTTTACCAAATAACGTCGATTGGGGGCCTTTGAGTATCTCTACACGCTCGATATCTGGGAGGTCTGAAATCACATTTATAGAGCGCATCCTTGGAGCCCCATCTACATAAGTAGCAACCGATGGTGCGATACCCGGATCGTTTCCCCCATTGGCAAATCCACGTATCCAAAAATTTGTTTGGCCTGATTGTTGAAGCTGGGTAAACTTAAATGATGGAATGGAATTTCCAAGATCTAAAAGATCAATTATTGCCGCTTGCTCAATTGTTTCCGCACCAACCACTGTAACAGCCAATGGAGTGTCTTGGAGAGTAGTTTCCCGTTTGAGAGCCGTTACTATAATTTCCTCAATATCAGCAATCGCACTGCTAGAAAATAGAAGGGCAAGTGCAATTAGCGACGATAGCAGTTTTTCTTTTAAAGACATAATTTTCCCCTAATATCCATTTAAAGATTTCCAAAGATTCTTGCACTTAAACCTACTCTCTGAAACAGGTCATGTTCAAAGAGAAGTTTTTATAATTAAATTTAAGTCAGAAGTTTTTTTAATATTTTTATTATGTTATCACAACTCTTTCAAAAATTAATCCATTTAAAATCAAATATTTTTAAATTTTACATCTATTCAAAAAATTATGGTTAGTTCAAATGATAATACTCATTGTAAATAAAAATATATATAAAACAGATTGTAAAGACTTTGATAATTTCATTTTTAATATTTTTTTGCATATTTGTTATTGATTCACATATAAAAAAAATAAAGTATATTATCTATTTAGTTATGAATATATTGTAAGTTAAAGATTTGTATAGAAAAATTTTTTGTTGATATCGCATCGTCAGCACCATAAAGTGATTGGCAAAGCTATTTTGTTTGTTACAAATATAAGCTTGCGGCCTAGCGTGAGCCCGTCAAAATCTCAAAGCGATAACGATTTTGGACCGCCACAGAAGAATTAAATTACAAAATCAAATGGGGATAAGGTATGTACAACTCAACGAAGACAAGACTTCTTTTTTTTGGAACATTAATAGTTGGTTTTCTGTCGAGTCCAAGCTTTTCGGACATCGAAGAAATTATAGTGACGGCTCTCAAGCGAGAGACTACTCTTCAGGACACACCGCTGTCTGTTTCAGTAGTCAGTGCTGACACGGTAGAAAAATCAGCAATCGTGGATCTTTTAGATTTGGCAAATTCGGTACCCTCATTTAAATACACTCAGCTTCAGCAATCAGCGCAAACCAATTTCTGGGTGAGAGGCTTTACAAACGGTGCCAATGATCCGGGAATTTCTCCGTCTGTTGCTTTTTATGTAGATGGTGCTCCCCGTATGCGGTCGATAAATGTACTTTCCGACCTCCCAGATATCGAACGGGTTGAAATTCTCAAAGGCCCCCAATCAACGCTTTTTGGAAAGAACGCATCTGTCGGGGTAATCAATATGACCACAAAGGCTCCCACCGGTGAGTCGGAAGGAATGCTGGAGATGTCTCTTGGCAACTATAGTTCAACCACCATAAAAGGTATGTTGGGAGGACAAATCAGTGATGGGAACTCCTATCGGCTTGCGTTCAACAGGAACAAGCGGGATGGGTTCATAGATAATATTTTTAACGATACCAAACTAAACGAAAAAGATCGCTGGGCGGTCCGAGGACAACTGCTATCTGAGTTGAGTGATGAAACGTCCCTGAGGCTTATTTTGGAAGCTGATGGCCTAGACGAATTGTGCTGTGCACAAACCCAAATCACCAAGTCTGGGGTGTCACTAATCACTGACAGCCTAGCCACTGATGTTGTTCCTGCTATCACTGACAAATATGACCTTGACAGAAGAGTAGCTTTCAATATCGATCCAACAAACGAAATTGACAACGTTGGCGCTACAGTGATAGTTCAAAGCGACCTTGGATATGCAACCTTCGACGGGGTTCTAAGCGTGCGATCCGGAAAGATGAAGGCTAACACCGATGTCGACCAGTCTACTGCGGATTGGATTAAGCAACAGAATTTAGAATATAACTTTGACGTTAGCAGCTTAGAATTAAGGCTGTCCTCTGATTCAAATGAGCGCGTAACTTGGACAACCGGTCTATTTTACTCCAGTGAGGATATGGAAGTTTACAGAGATCTTATCTACGGTCCTGATATGGCTCCATTTATGGATGGCAATATTCGCGGACTAACCGGGTCAATCGCACCCGGTGGACTAGGCCTCAATGCTCTGGCTACTGCTGTCACTTTGGGAGGCATTGATCCCTCAGTGAGTTTTGCGGCGGCGGGGGCTGCAATTTCGGGTGGGGCAGATCCCACCACAAACCCTACATTGCTAGCAGTTGCAGGAGCACCAGCCCTTATAGCTCAGGGATATCTCGTGACCGTTCCAAGTCCCGCTGGCGGCACCATGGATCTGCCTTTGGGTACCTTAATTGCGGGTCAACAGGCAAGCTATTTTGCTGATGGCACCGGTGATTTGGGTGAGAATTTCGATCAAAAAAATGAAACTTTTAGCATATACGCAAATGTTGACATCGACCTAACGGAACAGCTCCACCTAGGGGTCGGCTTTAATTACACCGAAAATTCCATCGAATCCAGCGGGGTGGTTGATACCTTAGACCCATTTGGAGATCTCCCATTTGCCGGAAATCCTCTTTTAAGCGGACTCACTGCATTTCAATTTTTCCCATCATATACTTCGTTTCCAAACGCAGAACATGACGGAACATCTGATGATAATGGATTTACTCACACCATTAAATTGTCCTATGATCTGTCTGAAAACATGATGCTCTATGTCAGTCACTCAAC
>MDTB01063287.1_pt1 | contig 12459 bp, 13 predicted proteins | sample 811161 | NCBI WGS metagenome assembly MDTB01 (sample SAMN05326650, study PRJNA326480) | marine metagenome | isolation source: seawater | place: Mediterranean Sea | collected 2009 | reverse complement strand
GGCATATTTAAAGCTGAAAAATTATGCCAATCATCTTCAATTTCAGGCCCTTCTGAAAGAGTAAATCCCACCTTTTCAAAAATACTTATAATTCTTCTTTTAACTTGAGAAAGCGGGTGCAAAGATCCAATATCTTCATAAGTAGAAGGTAAAGATTTATCTATATTGTTAGACTTTTTGCCTGAATTATCTTTATTAATAACTTTTGGGAGTTGTGACTTTTCAGTAATTATTTTTTTCAAATTATTTAATAGCGGGCCAAACTCGCGTTTTCTAGCCCCACTAAGAGATTTAAATTCACTAAATAATTGATTCAAAACTCCCTTTTTGCTTAGATATTTTTTATTAAAATTACTAACCTCTTCGTCACTTGAAATTGAGGCATTATTAATGTCATTTATATATTTATTTATTTTCTCCTGCATTTATAATATATTTGTTTGTATTTAAATTTACATCTTAATTAAAGAACCGACACTATGATTGTATCCAAAATACATAAAACACTAATTGTTTTATCATTATTTTTTTTAACTCAGTGCTATACTGAACCTTTTTTTGAATTAACTGTTCGTGTTTTAGATGACAACCTAAATCCAGTTGCTAATAGTGAGGTTAAAATAGAAATAACCGACATTCAAAATGGCAATCTTGTATCAGGCTCTATTATTAGCCAATCTGGAACTAGCAATCAAGATGGCAGTGTATTCTTTAGTTTTGAAAATAAAGCTTTTGTTACCGTGAGAGCTTGCTTTAGTGGCAATAGCAATCCCTCAACATATGTTTGTAAAGAAAGTAATGTTTATTTAGAAGAAAATACTAATAAAGAATTATCATTGATGTTAGAGGGTGATAATTGTGGATATTGTTTTTAAATTAAAAATTTATTCCTGAATCTGTAAAGTATAATATCGCTGACTCTTTCAATAGGTCTGTTTGTTCATCAACTTTCAAACTAGGTAAATCATCATTCGTTTTCCAATGAGGCCATCCATCTTTATCTTTTTTTAAAAACTGATAGTAGCCATATCGGCTTAATAGCTTACATATTGCAATGTGCAATAAATTTACTTTTTCTTCCTTCGTAAAATCTCTATAGCCCTGACCTAACTCATTAACTCCAATTAAAAATAATACGGCCTGAAGGTCTAATTTTTGATTGTTTCCGAATATGTCTGTTACATATTGAATTAGCTGTTTCCAGTTATTTTCCAATTTAGATTTGTTTTGCTCCATATTAACATTCTTAAGTGTTAATCTTTATTAAGTCTATTGTAGGTTCTAAGTAATTGTTCTTAAAAAATTCAAGCATTGCTCCCCCTCCGGTGGATACATAGCTAAACTTATTTTTAAGACCAAAACGAGCAACATCTGACACGGTATCCCCTCCGCCTATAAGACTATAGGCTCCTAAATCCGTTGATCTAACAATGTAATTAGCTGTTTTTTTTGTTCCATTCGAAAACTCTTCTATTTCAGCTATCCCCATAGGACCATTCCACATAATTAATTTTGAATCTAATATATATTTTTTAAATAATTTTATTGTCCTAGGTCCAATATCTGCCCCCATAAAGTTTTCTGGAATACTGTCTATTTCTTTAATACTTATCTGACTGCGACTTTTAATATTATTAGTAATCACACAGTCCACAGGTAAAATAATATTTGTCTTTGTTTGCTTAGCTTTATTTAAAAAGTCTGCAACAATTGCTAACTCATCATCTAAACACAATGATGATCCAATTTGTCCACCTGTTTTTTTAACAAAAGGAAACGACATGCCACCACCAATTAGAATGTTGTCAGCAATATTAAGAAATGTTTCCAAAATATGTATTTTAGAGCCTATTTTAGAGCCTCCAATAATAACTGTAAAAGGTTTCTTTTTGCTATTTTTTAATGCGTTTAGTTCTTTAATTTCTTTTTCTAATAAAAAACCCTGGTATTTGTGTTTGAAAAATTCAAGTATTCCAAATATAGAAGCATGGTTTCTATGTGAAACCCCAAATGCATCATTTACATATATATCCCCAAATCTTGATAATCTTTCGGCAAATAACTTATCATTGTTTATTTCTTCAGGGTGAAATCTTAAATTTTCTAACAATACCACATTGGTCTTATTATTTAAATTAATAGGATTTAACAGCCAATCCTGATAAAAAAAAACATCTTTTTTTAATAATTTAGAAAGTGGATTAACTACAATTTGTAAAGAAGACTCTTTCGTCTTTTTCTTGGGTCTTCCTAGATGAGATATTAAAATAACCTGTTTCCCTAAATCCAAAAAAAAATTAATTGTTGGAATAGTCGACTTTATTCTTGTAAGATCACTTATGGTTCCGTTATAAATTGGAACATTATAGTCAACTCTTATTAATACTCGCTTTAAAGATTTAAAGGGGTCATTCATTAGATTATCATAATATTATAGTTTAAAATTAATATAATTCCGGAATCATTATATCTAGTTTTAACAAATCTTATTTTGTAAATTTAATCATAATGTTATTTATCAACGTTTTAGGGCATAATAATATTAAAGATATTTTAATAAAAGAAGTGTCAAATAATCGCATTCCCCATGCACAACTATTCGATGAGCATGAGGAAATTAGTGCTCTTCCAATGGCATTAGCTTTTTCAATGTATTTATTTTGTCAGAATAGAACCTCCTCTGATGCATGTGGTAAATGTTCTAGTTGTAAAAAAATGCTAAAATTAGTTCATCCTGATATTCATTTTTTTTTTCCTAGTAAAAGTGTGGGAACTATAAAATCTGGCAGTAAACTAGCATTTCCTGATTTCCAAAAACAATTATTAGAAAACCCTTATCTTAACGAATCTGACTGGTATAAATCTATTAAAATTAAAAACTCTGGAGAAATTCGAGTTTCTGATGCGCGAGTCATTAATAAAATTACTAATCTTAAGTCTTATGAGGGAGGATATAAAATTTTTATTATTTGGCACGCTGAAAAATTAAATTCCGAAGCAAGCAATAAACTTTTAAAAAATATTGAAGAGCCAAATTCAAAAACTATATTTATACTAATTACAAAATCACCTAACCAGTTACTTTCTACAATTCACTCTAGACTACAGACCAAAAAATTTAGTAAATTAACAAGTATGGTTTTAAAAAGTCGCGTACAGAAACTTTTTCCAGAACTAAATGAAAAAGATATTAATACTCAAATATCTCTTTTTAATAATAACTATAACCAAATTATTAAACATTTATCCGGTGATTTTAAACACGAGAATAATTATAATCTATTTATTGATTGGGTTAGACTTTGTTTTCTAGCAAAAAACAAAAAACAAGTTGATGATTTGGTTGAATGGTGCAATAATACTGCTGCTCTTGAAAAAGCTAAACAATTAGATTTTATAAAAACATCCTTGGAGATAATTAGGTGTAGCTACCTAGTACAGTACGGGACAAATATTAGTCTGCCACAAACATCTAATAGTAATTTTAATTTTATTAAATTCGCTGAGCGAATAAAAAGTACTAATATTAGCGAATTTGTTGACTTACTTAATAACGCTTTCCTTGCGCTTGATAGATATGCAAATTCTAAAATACTTTTTTTAGATTTATCATTTTCAATTGGAAAATTATTACACAAATAATGAAAATATGACAAAGTATTATAAGTATTTTTTGATAATTTTTATAGGGCTTTTTTTTATAAGCTGCGACAATAAAAAAAGCTTTATTTATAAATTCACAAATAACCAGTGGGATATTCAAAAAGATACTATACAGTTCACTTATAATGTCGATAAAACAGAGGCTAAATATGATGTTTCCCTTTTCTTACGTAATAATTTAGATTATTCATATAGGAATATTTATATGTTTGTGGAAATTTTGCATCTGAATAATATTGTACGTACAGATACAATACAATACGCAATTACTGACAAATACGGTCGGTGGTATGGGCGGGGCATGGGAGACACAAGGGATAATTATTTTTTATTTGAAAGTAATATGAGTTTCCCTAAAACTGGTGCTTATACATTTAATATAATACATGGTATGAGAACTAACCCCTTATTAGGGTGTAATAGAATTGGACTTAAAATATCCGAAAATGACTAAGAAAAAATATAATTTACTAAGTCTCTTTCTCAAGTATGCTATAATGTTAGCAATTGTCGGTCCAATGTTTTTATTGATTATATGTGTTTTAATAGCGTCACAAGGAGTATGGGGCCCGCTTCCAGATTTCAAAGAATTAGAAGATCCTGAAACCAACTTAGCGACCGAAATTATTTCTTCCGATCAAAAAGTTCTCGGTAAGTACTTTTATGAAAATCGAACTCACGTAGACTATGATGAATTATCTCCTTACATAATTAATGCTCTAATAGCCACAGAAGATGAGCGATTTTTTGACCACTCAGGCATTGACTTTATTGCCCTACTTCGAGTAACCAAAGGGCTCTTAATAGCTAAGAATAGTCTTGGCGGGGGAAGCACAATTACACAGCAATTAGCAAAAATGTTTTTTTCTGAAAGACCGAAATCTAAAATAGAACGTATCCAGCAAAAATTTAAAGAATGGATAATTGCTGTAAGAATTGAAAGACAGTATTCTAAAAAGGAAATTATTTCTATGTATTTAAATAGATTCGATTTTTTAAACTTAGCGGTTGGAATAAAATCTGCTTCAAAAATTTATTTTAATTCAACTCCTCAGAATTTAACAATTGAACAAGCTGCAACATTAATTGGAATGGCTAAAAACCCATCATTATATAATCCACTTCGACGACTAGAAAAAACAAAAAACCGGAGAAATATTGTTTTGAGTCAAATGGTTAAAAATGAATACCTAAGTGCTAATTTAAAAGATTCTTTGCAAAAGCTTCCTTTAGTATTAAATTTTAATAAAGTCGACCATAACGAAGGTCATGCCACATATTTTAGAGAACAGCTTCGTGCATTTGTAAGCAAATGGTCCAAAGAAAAAGAGAAAACTTCAGGACTAAAATACAACATCTATAAAGACGGGTTAAAAATTTATACCACTATTGATTCCAAAATGCAAAAATTTGCTGAAGATGCTGTAAAAGAACACCTCAAAGAATTACAAAATAAATTTTACAATCATTGGGAAGGTTTTGAAAATGCACCATATGATACAAGTTGGAGAGAAGGGCAAATAGATACTTTAATTATTATACCCTCTATTAAAAGATCCGAAAGATATCGCAAACTTAAACTTGCTAAAGTAGACACAACTGAAATAATGCAGATATTTAATACTAAATGCACTATGTCACTTTTTTCTTGGAATGGCTTCATAGATACATTAATGACTCCTTTAGATTCTATCAGGTATTATAATTATATTTTACATTCTGGTTTAATTTCCATTGAGCCTAGTTCTGGTGCAATAAAAGCATGGGTTGGGGGAATTAATCATAAGCAATTTAAATACGATCATGTGCAAGATGGGAAAAGACAAGTTGGATCAACATTTAAACCATTTATATATGCTACAGCGATTGACCAATTCAAATACTCTCCATGCTTTAAAGTTCCAAATGTTCAAGTGATTTTTGAAAAAGAAAAATGGCGATTAGATGAAGATTATATTCCAGAAAATGCAAACAAAAAGTACGGTGGAGAATTAACTTTGATAGAAGGACTAGCAAAATCGAAAAATACAGTTTCTGCCTATTTAATGAAACGAGTAGGGCCTAGAAAAGTTATTAAATTAGCTCGAAAAATGGGTGTTTCAAGCTACCTGCCTGCTGTACCGTCTCTATGTTTAGGAACTGCTGAAATCTCACTGTTTGAAATGACTGGTGCATATGGCACATTTGCAAATGGTGGAATTTTTATGGAACCCTATTTTGTGACAAGAATCGAAGATAAAAATGGGGTAGTACTTGAAAATTTTTCTAACATTCCTCAAGAGATTTTAAGTGCCGAAAAAAACTTTATTATGGTTAAACTCCTTCAAGGAGTAGTTAATAAAGGTTCGGGAAATCGCCTTAAATGGAAATATAATTTACATAATGAAATTGCTGGTAAAACTGGTACTACGCAAAATCATTCTGATGGCTGGTTTATTGGGTTTGTTCCTGATTTAGTTACTGGGGTATGGACAGGAGCTGACAATAGAGGAGTTAGATTTAGAGATTTATATTTAGGACAGGGAGCTGAAATGGCTCTACCAATATGGGGAAACTATATGAAAAAAATCTATAACGAGCCAACAATTGATATATCTAAAAAAAACTTTGACATTCCTGAAAATGGTGGTAATATTACCCTAGATTGTGAAGAAAAAGAAAAAATTTCAAACGAAGAAGAATTTTAAATTATGAATAAAGTATATGAAAATGCCGAACAAGCAATTTTTGATGTAGCGCATAATTCAACTATTATGCTGGGTGGTTTTGGACTATGTGGAATACCGGAAAATTTAATTAACGCACTTGTTAAAAAAGGAGTAGGTGGGCTAACCTGTATTTCAAATAACGCCGGAGTAGATGATTTTGGTATTGGGCTGCTGTTAAAAACAAAACAAGTGCGAAAAATGATATCATCATACGTCGGAGAAAATGCGGAGTTTGAACGGCAACTACTAAATAATGAACTTGAAGTAGAGCTAATCCCTCAAGGTACATTAGCTGAAAGATGTCGCGCTACAGGTGCAGGTATCCCCGCATTTTATACCCCAAGCGGTGTCGGAACTGAAATTGCTAAAAACAAGGAAACTAGAAAATTTAATGATAAAACATATATATTAGAGAGTGCTTTTAACTCGGATTTTGCTTTTATTAAAGCATGGAAGGGTGACACACTAGGCAACTTAGTTTATAAAGGAACGGCTAGAAACTTTAATCCGATGATGGCCACAGCAGGAAAGATAACTATTGTTGAAGTAGAACATTTGTTAAAGCCTGGAGACCTGGATCCAAACGAAATACACACCCCAAACATCTATGTCAATAGAATTTTTGAGGGTAAAAATTATGAAAAACGAATTGAAAAAGTAACAACACAATAATTATTATGTCCTTATCTAAATTTCAAATTGCCAAAAGAATTGCCCAAGAACTTCAAGATGGATTTTATGTTAATCTCGGGATTGGAATTCCGACCTTAATTGCTAATTATATTCCAAAAAATATTTCTGTTGTTTTACAATCAGAAAATGGACTGTTAGGAATGGGTCCATTTCCCACAAAAGAGCATGTTGATGCTGATTTAATAAATGCAGGAAAAGAAACCGTAACGACACTTGCGGGTTCTTCTATATTTAGCTCTGCTGAAAGTTTTGCAATGATTAGGAGTGGTAGAGTTGATCTAACTGTTTTAGGTGCAATGGAAGTGGCACAAAACGGTGATATTGCGAATTGGAAAATTCCTGGAAAAATGGTAAAAGGAATGGGAGGAGCAATGGACCTAGTCGCATCTGCAAAAAATATTATAGTTGCTATGATGCACACGAATAAAAAAGGACAATCTAAACTTCTTAAAGATTGCACTCTTCCACTAACTGGACAAAAATGCATCAAAAAAATTGTAACAAACCTCGCAGTTATTGAGATCATTAATTCAAAATTTGTCTTAAAAGAATATGCTCCCGGAGTATCAATTGACCAAATTATAAATTCTACTGCGGGAGAAATAATTGTTTCTGATAATGTATGTGAAATGAAAATTGAGTGAAATGAAAATTGTCTCATATAATATCAACGGAATTAGAGCTGCTATTAAAAAAAACTTTTTAAACTGGATTAAAACAAGCAGTCCTGACGTTATTTGTTTACAAGAAATAAAGGCTAATCCAACACAATTTAATCCGTCAGATTTTGAAAGTTTAGGCTACCATTGCTTTTGGTATCCCGCTAAAAGAAAAGGCTATAGTGGAGTTGCAATCCTATCTAAAATTAAACCGAAAAATGTAATCTGGGGATGTGGACACAAAGCATTTGATGATGAAGGTCGGGTTTTAAAAGCAGAATATAAAAATTTAAATATTTTTTCTTGTTATTTTCCCTCTGGCAGTAGTGGTGAATTAAGACAGAAATTTAAAATTGATTTTTTAAACTTTTTTTACTCTTTTATTAAAAAAAATTATACTCAAGATAATAATTTGATTTCTGGTGATTTAAATATTTGTCATAAGGAAATTGATATTCACAATCCAATAGCAAATAAAAATACTTCTGGATTTTTGCCTGAAGAGCGTGAATGGTTCTCAAAATTTCTAGAACTAGGCTATGTAGACACATTTCGATTTTTAAACAAAAATCCTGAATGGTATTCTTGGTGGAGTTATAGAGCAAATTCTAGAAATAATAATAAAGGATGGAGAATTGATTATCATTTACTTTCGGAGAAATTAAAAGAATCTATTAAAGATGCTGAAATACTTACCAATGTTTATCATTCAGATCACTGCCCTATTTTACTAGAATTAAATACTTAATTATAGATTAGTCCTAATCACCACATAGATCTCCAACCATAAGCACCATAGATTCACCAAAACCTAATTGTATTTCATAACAAATCCCTCCAATATTTATAGTCAAATCATCTATGATTAAATCGCCCGACTCATCGTTTATTTCTGTTAAAGAAGGTCCTTGTTCACCTTGTGGTCCTTGTTCACCTTGTGGTCCTTGTTCACCTTGTGGTCCCTCTGGACCTTGTTGAAGGAATTGAAAAAAGTCTTCTACTGAACCTGAGTTTCCAATACTTAACCAGTAATCATATATATTTGTTCCTAATAAATACTCTTCAATTGTTCCTCCTGCATTTGGAAAATCACCAGGGCTTGGTTCATACGCTAACCAATCTTGATACATACTTGGCCCAGGCAATCCTATTTCGCCCTGTGGTCCCTCTACTGTTGAGTCAGAACCATCAGCTCCAGGTTGGCCTTGTGGTCCCGCTGGACCTTGTGGTCCTGTAGGGCCTGGAAGTCCCATTTCACCTTGTGGTCCTTGTGGTCCTGTGGCACCTTGCGGCCCCGGATTGCCTGGGTTTGCACTACTACTAGAAAAAAGTGCATATGGTACGCTTCTTAATTGTGTTGCCCCAATAATTAAATAATCTGGGTCCGATGAATCATCACTAACTTCGGCAATACCAATCTCCAAAAAGTGGAGATGTGAGCCCCAATCAATGTCTTCAAAATTACCAAGAGATGTTTGGACGCCCGCACCTACTGCAAGATTCACTAGCCCAATTTCATTTGTTAAAACAGAAGTGTGCACTTCTCGATATTTAGGAGGGTAATTATCTGGTCCATCTTCTAAAAGACTAATTGATATATTTAAATACTCGTTGGCCCTAGGCTCCCAATTCATGTCTCTTATTACAGTCTGATAAGAAAAGGTTTGTGGTGCTTGAGCAGCAGCAAAATATGATAATAAAAAAATTAAAATGCTTTGGTTTATAAATTTCATGTTAATTGATTTTTTGAATTTGATAAATTATCCTTTCGGATTTGTTTAAAATTATTTCTAGCCAATATACTCCTTGGGAAAAAGATTCTAATTCAATGATTAAATCTTCGTCTGTTAAAATGTCAGGTTTTGAATAAACTATACCTCCCAATATGTCGGTTACTATTATTGTTGCAGTATTTTTAGGAATATCAAATGATATATTCAATTGATTTTGTGTTGGGTTAGGAAAAACACTAATATCATAGTGTAATGGCGGCTCATCAAGATTAGTTACTTGATAGTTTTCCTGATGAAATCCCTGGGTTAATATAATTGGTTGATTTATATAAGATTCAATTGCAATCTCACCAATAGTAAAGGACACATTGTAATTATCTTGACTCAAGTGGCCTCCTGCATTTGAAATCACCTGTGGGCTAGTAATAAAGCCTGTTTGTGAAAATACAAACTGAAAAACACTAAGAAAAAAAATTGTAAAAATCCTAATCATATATTTAGTTTTTAACAAAACTTCGGGACAATATCTTATTATTGGTTTGAATTTTTAAAAAATATATCCCTGGTGTTAAATCTTTAATGTCTAATTTAATACTATTTCTTGCCGATTTATAATTTTTTGATGAAATTACTTCAATCTGCTTACCATTTGCGTTAAATAATTTCCAATTTAATGGTCCCATAAAATCTAAATCGCATATTATTTCTATGAAATCATTAGCCGGGTTTGGAAATATTTGAAATTCTAAATTATCAATTTCGGCTAAAGCCGTCTCCTCTTGAATACCAAGGAAAATTTCTTCATCTCCTTCTTGATAGGGAACATAGTAAATCGGACAAAAAAACATTTCATCAGTTGTTAATTCTCCCCAACCCATATTAAAATCATTGGTGTTATCGTATGTTGCAATGGCTTCTATACGTGAACCCTCTGGAATATATTGCATAAACTCTGGATAGTAAAATCCTTGCCAATCAAAATCCCAATTAGGAATCTTAATTATTGGTAAAGTTTCTCCACTAGGAGTTTCCGCATATACCTCCCAAGACTTGCCCATTAAATGGGAATGAGGTAAAATTCCTAGAATACTCCATGCTTCTGGTAACTCGCAATTTTGCTCCCCGTAAAATCCTGTAGGTTGGCCAAATTGATAAATTTGACCTGGGCCAAACATGTCAGCAAATGAATTAGAGAAGTTTAAACATGCTTCTATTTGGATCTCAGTATTGGATGGAATATCGATATCGAGTCTAAGCCACATTTTCATTTGCACTTCACGCTCAACCTCATCAGCGGGTTTTGTGAAAATATTTATAGATGACCTATCCCACTCATCTACTGAAGATGGAGCATAATGAATTTGACATAATAAATCAGCACCTGCAGGAATTTTCATGCCTAACTCACCATTCCATACAATAGGATTCATGCCGGGTGCATAGCCACCTAAAAAGACATAATCGTTTGGGCTAACTCCCTCAAGATTAAAGCCACCAAACGCTTCATAACCTAAAATATCCGGTGATTCTGCATCTTGTTCAGCCCCTGTACCAGTCACATCAATCATCATAAGTGCATGATGAACAGCCTCCCTGTTATCGGGTCTAAATTCAATAGCTTTAATATATGTATCTTCGGTAAAGCCTGTCGGGAAAACAAAAACTCTATAATCATCCTGATTATTTCCTTCAATAAAGTATTCATCTTCTAATTGAAATACATAGTCTGGCTCCCCTACTGCAGAACCATCAGTAAAAATCGGCATATCAGCTTCGACTTCTGGATTGCCTTGAAGAAAACCTTGCTTTACCCACTCACTAATTAGATTTTTTTCATTTGATGATAAAAATCTTTCATCAAGCATTGCATGTGGTGTATAATCCGGATCCGGGAGCCATGGAGGCATATAATTATTTTGTGTTACATACTCTATCATCGACCCTAAAGCTGCCACTTCTTCATAAGATGTAAAATTCATTGGACCTGACTCTCCAGAACGATGACAAGATGTACATTTATTATATATAATGGGAGAAATGTCCTCGCTAAAAGTAACCTCTTCTGTTTGACTAAAAGCCGATAAACTAAAAAATAATACTGTAAAAAAATATTTCATAAAAAGTTTTTTTAATAATTAATTAAACATCCAACTGCTTGTGTTTCTGTGTACGTAATTTCAGCGCCCGCTACTATTTCATTTAAAATATCCATTAAATAATTTTCTGACGGATTGGTCCATTGTCCTAGAGATTGATAGCTATTATCAATCATTCCTCTATATACTAAACTGCCGTTATGCTCAATAAATACTTCAGGTGTGACGCTTGGTAAATAATATTGTGTGTGTAATCCTGGTTCCTGGCTTATTTCATCATAATCATGAATGATAGGGAATGGAATGTCATATTGCAACATAAAATTAGATAAGCTTTTGTCGGTCGAAAAAGAATTAGGCGAAAAACCTCTAAATGTCATGTTTTGATTTAAAGTGTCACAAAAATACTTGTATGATTCCCGCAAGGGACCACACATATACTGAGCAATAGGACAATTCTCATATATAAAAACAGTAATAATAGTATTATCTAAAGTTGGTGTATTACAATCCTGCATACATTCATCTAGAGACATATATATTCCCTCTTCACTTTCAATACAGTTAATTGAATCGCAAATATATTTTTTCTCCAATTCTTGACAGGACCCTAAAAAAATAAGTGCTAAAAAAATTAAATTTATTTTAATCATTAATTACAAAGTTAATTATTATTTGATTTTAAAACATATGATTTTGAGCTAACGAGGAGATTTGAACTCCCGACCTCTTCCTTACCAAGGAAGTGCTCTACCCCTGAGCTACGTCAGCAAATAATTAATAAAAAATTATTGTATTACAAATTTAATAAATTGAAGTATATTGTGAAATGATGCAAATTTGTACTTTTTATGATTATTAAGCGACGTGTGGACTTGGGCTCCCTAAAAGAGTTGATAAAAAAAGT
>MDTB01004859.1_pt1 | contig 12459 bp, 12 predicted proteins | sample 811161 | NCBI WGS metagenome assembly MDTB01 (sample SAMN05326650, study PRJNA326480) | marine metagenome | isolation source: seawater | place: Mediterranean Sea | collected 2009 | reverse complement strand
GAGATATCTAAAATTTTTTTAAAAATTTTTTTAGCTGAATTGGATTCATTTTGTTCCAATTTTGCATATTACCTCTAGCCCATGTGCTTTGTCTTTTAGCGTATTGTCTTGTCTTTATTGATATTTTTTCAATAACCTCATTAATATCAATTTTTTTGTTTAGATATTCTTTAACTTCACTAATCCCAATAGCTTTATTTGCAGTCTTATCCTTATGGACTTTGATCTTAACAAATTTTTTTACCTCTGAAACTGCTCCATTTTTAATCATTTCTTGAGCTCGAAGAGTAATTCTATTTAGCAACTCGTTTCTTGGAAAATCAACATAGATTTTAAAAAAGTCTTTTTGTTCGTAAACTGATTGGGTATTTTTAAACCAATCATAAATTGATTTTTTGGTAAATAATTTTACTTCATAAGCTCTTATAGATCTTTGCGTGTCCGAGAATTTAATTCGATTTTTAGTCAAAGGGTCAAGTTTGAGTAATTTTGTGAAAAATTTTTTAGACCCGAGTTTTTTATGTAAAGATCTTATTTTAGCTCTAAATCTTATTGGAATATTTGGAATATTCACTAAACCATTAGTCAGAGCCTTAAAATAAAGACCAGTGCCTCCGACTAAAATAATTGCTTTCTTTCTTTTTCTTAAATCAAAAATTTTCTTGTTTGTTAATTTAAGCCAATCACCAGTCGAAAAGTTTTTTTTTACACTTTGAAAACCATATAGATGATGCTTGACTTTCTGATAGTCTTTTTGAAAAGGTCTTGCAGATAAAATCTTAAGCTCTTTATAAACTTGCATACTATCAGCGTTAATTATCTCTCCATTCACCTTTTTGGCAAGTTCAATCGCAAACTTTGATTTTCCTGATGCTGTAGGACCATAAATTAAAATAATTTTGGATTTTAAATCCATATTCTAATCTAGTTTAACACCAATATATCTTCTTTGATTTTTACTATTATATATTACAAATAAAATAGTTTTTTGATTACTGTTCATCACCTTTTTGACAGCTTGATTTAAATCATTAACAGATCTTATCTTTTTCTTTTGAGCTTCTATAATAATACTATCTTCATCTATTGAATTAATTAAGGGACTATCTTTTTCAATTTTAGTTATGATCAATCCAGATAGCTGGTTTGGTAAATTTCTTTTCTTTATATCCTCTTTAGTCAACTTTCTAACAAATATCTTTAAATTCTGAATTTCAAATTCTTTCTGCAGATCATCTTTTTCTGCAACCTTGAAATCCTCTGACGTTTCCAGTCTTCCTAAAGTGATGGTCATGGTAATTTCTTTTTTATCTCTCCAAATTTTCACTTTTACTTTTTTACCAACTTCGGTTCGAGCAACTATAATAGGAAGCTCTTTCATTTTTTTAATTTTTTCGTTATTGAATTCCAGAATTATATCACCTGCTTTAACCCCAGCTTTATCTGAGGGACTATTTTCAGCAACACTTGCAACTAATGCCCCTCTTGGTTCATTCAATTTTTCTATGTCAGCTATTTCTTTTGTTACGTCTTGAATTCTAACACCAAGCCATCCTCTTTTCGTTTCACCAAATTCAATTAATTGATCAATAACAATTTTTGCGCTATTTGATGGAATAGAGAATCCTATTCCAATAGAACCACTTCTTCCAAGTATAGCAGTATTTATTCCAATAACATCACCTGTCATATCAAATAAAGGTCCCCCTGAATTTCCTGAATTAATTGATGCATCTGTTTGAATATAATTTTCATACCTAGATAATCCCAGTGAGCGATTTCTAGCGGAAATAATACCAGAGGTTACAGTGCCACCAAACCCAAATGGATTTCCGATTGCCATAACCCAGTCTCCAATTCTCGCTTTATCCGAGTCTCCAAATTTAACTGGTACAAATTTTTCGTTTGAGTCTAATTGAAGAATAGCAATATCTGAAAGTGGGTCCGATCCAATTACTTTAGCTTTAAATTCTTTATCCCCATTGACCCGTATGATAATATCCTCTGCATCTTGGATAACATGATTATTTGTAACAACTATACCTTTCTCATCAATGATAAATCCTGAGCCTAAAGCTGCAGATTTTCTCTCTTGAGGAGCCCCAAATTCTTTGAACATATCTTCAAATGGCGATCCAGGAGGGAATTGAAAAGGAAATGGATTTGATTGAGTTGTAATTGTTGTGGTCGTTGAAATATTTACGACGGATGGCATTAATCTTTCTGCTAAATCTGCAAATGAACTAGGAATTTCTTGCGATAAAGATTTTAATTGAAGTGTTAATATAAGTGCAATTGATAAAAAAAAGAACCTGAAGTTTTTCATATTAATTTTTTATTAAATAAATAATTACAAAGCCAATTATCGCAAAAAAAAGTCCACCTTTCCTTAACTGACTATCTTTTAAAAATTCCAACTTTTTAATCATATTTTTCATTTTTGATGGAAATATGGCATACAGTATACCCTCTATGAATAAGAACAGACCAAAAGCTATGATCAATTCTCTCATTAAGATTTTAGTTTGATTTAGGTTTTATATTTCCAAAAAACTTAAAGAATTCACTATCAGGAGATAAAATAAGTGATGTCTCACCACCTATTAAGGCTTTTTCGTAAGCTTGCATTGCTCTATAAAAAGCAAAAAATTCAGGATCTTGACCGAAAGCACTTGCGAAGATGTTGTTTCTTCTTCCGTCACCTTCTCCTTTCATAATCTCAGATTGTTTTTGTGCATCTGCTAGAATAACTGTGACTTCCTTGTCAGCTGTCGATGTAATTGTTACAGCCATCTCTGCTCCTTTTGCTCTGAACTCTTTTGCCTCTCTCTCTCTTTCAGTTTGCATTCTTCTAAAAATTGCATCACTGTTCGCTTGAGGAAGATCTGCTCTTTTAATTCTTACATCCACAATTTTAATTCCAAAATTCTCTGCTTCATTATTAACACCTTCTTGAATTAAAGCCATTTGTTTGGTTCTGTCCTCCGATAAAAGTGTTTGTAATTCTTGCTGACCTAAAACATTTCTAATTCTTGAATTAATAATTGTTGCTAGCCTTGATCTTGCTACTCTTTCATTTCCTACAGAAATATAAAATTTAAGAGGGTCTATAATTTGAAATCTTGCAAAAGCATCTACGATTAATCTTTTTTGATCTGATGCTATAACTTCCTCAGGTGGTGTATCTAAGTTTAAAATTCTTTTATCTAAAAAAACGACATTTTGAATAAAAGGAATTTTAAAATTTAGTCCTGGTTTAGAAATTATTCTTTTTGGATCACCAAATTGCAAAACAATTGCTTGATTAACCTCTTTAACAATAAATATTGAAAAGAATATTGCAGCTATAGCTGCAATCACTAGTCCAGTTATAATTTTTCCTATGCTCATTTTAATTGGTCGCTTTCTTCTTTAACTCAGGCAAAGGTAAATAAGGTACTACTCCAGAGCCTGCATTTTTTTCAATAATAACTTTGTCTATATCTGCTAAAACCTTTTCCATTGTTTCTAAGTACATTCTTTCTTGAGTTACTGATTTAGCATTTTTGTATTCATTATATATCGCCAAAAATCTACTCGCCTCCCCCTCTGCTTTAGCAACCACCTCTTTTTTGTAAGCTTCTGCAGCTTGAAGAATTTTTTGTGCTTCACCTCTCGCTCTTGGAATAACATCATTCGCGTAGGCCTCGGCTTCATTTTTTGATCGTTCCATATCAGCTCTTGCTGCTTGCACATCTCTAAATGCATCTATTACTTGATCTGGTGGATCAGCTTTTTGAGTTTGTACTTGAGTGATCTGAATACCACTATTATATTCGTCTAAAATTTTTTGAATTATATCTTGTGTATCTTGTTCAATTACTGCTCTACCTTCGGTTAAAATAGGCTGTATATTTGATCTTGCAATTACTTCTCTCATTGCAGTTTCTGCAGCAGCTTTTACGGTTCCTTCAGGATCTTGAATTTTAAATAGGAAATTGCCAGCATCTTTAATTACCCAAAATACTGAAAAATCTATATTAACAATATTCTCGTCTCCCGTTAACATTAAACTTTCTTGTGGAACATCTGCGACTCCACCAGATGAAGAAAATCCACTATCTCTTTCAGATCGAAATCCAATATCAATTCTGTTAACTTTTGTAACCTTAGGTGTAAGAACTGACTCTACTGGAAATGGAATGTGGTAATTTAAACCTGGCTGAGTTGTTTTTACAAACTTCCCAAATCTCAAAACTACACCTTGCTCATCTGGTAACACTCTGTAAAGTCCACTGGCCAGCCATACAAACCCTAATATAATTAAAACAAGAATGACTTGTTTGCCACCAGAAGAACTTCCTCCTGGTAAAAATTTTTTAATTTTTTCTTGTATCTCTCTAATGATTTTATCAACATCAGGGGGTGTTGGACCTCTACCAGAGCCATTTCCTCCTCCAGGGGGTGAACCCCATGGACTTCCACCTCTGCCTTTGAAATCATCTGACATATGTAAAAGTATATAGTGTCTTTATTGTAAAAAACAAGTAATGATGAAATTATGATAGATAAAAAACCAGAACTTAGTGACGCAATGAAAAAGAAGTTGGAGACAAAGAAATTCACCAAAAAACCTATTTTGGGAACAAAATTTACAATAGCAATTTCTAGCGCAAAAGGTGGGGTTGGAAAATCAACATTTGCAACTAATCTTGCTCTGGCCTTAAATAAAATTGGGTGCAAAGTTGGGTTGCTTGATGCAGATATTTATGGTCCTTCTGTTCCTAAAATGCTTGCGATAGATGAAAAACCAAAAAGTGATGGGCAAAAGTTAGAGCCTATTAATAAATATGACATTCAGTGTATGTCTATTGGCTTTTTAGCTGATCAACAAACTCCTATGATATGGCGAGGACCAATGGTTACTAGCGCAATTAAGACATTTACTCAAAAGGTAAATTGGAAAGACTTAGATTTCATAATAGTAGATATGCCTCCTGGAACTGGAGATACACAACTAACTTTTTCTCAGGAAATAAAAATGGATGGAGCAATTATAGTATCAACTCCTCAAGAAGTAGCCTTGTTAGATGTTAAAAGAGGTATCAAAATGTTTGATAAACTTGGGGTAAAGATTTTAGGACTAGTAGACAACATGAGCTACTTTATTGGAGATGATAATAAGAGATACAACATTTTCGGAGAGGGTGGAGTTTTAAAAACTGCTAAAGAATTTAACAAAGAATTTCTCTGTGAAATCCCCATAGATCCAGAAGTTGGTAAATCAGGTGATAATGGAACACCGATTGTTTTATCCAATCCAGATCATAAAATTTCCAATATATACTTAGAACTTGCCAATAAAATTAAATCAAATTATTTTTAATTAATATATTTTATTAAAAGAAATGAAAAACGCAAAATTTTATATCATTTCTTTCCTGTCAATTATGATCCTAATTGAAGTTTTTTCTTATATTGCTTTGAATATTATTAACAAAAAAAGCTCGTTTTCAAATTACATAAACATTCCTGATTTATCAAAGGACATTAAAAAATATTCTGAATTTATTCCTTATTCGAGAAATAAGATTAATTTTAATGAATTAAATAATTATATAATAAAGGAAGATGAAAACTATTTTTATTCAATTATAAAATCTTTTAATGAAAATAATAATGAAAATATTTTAATTCAAGGAGACTCTTGGGCCGAAATTGCTCAAAATGAGGAAATTTATCGTTTTTTAAAAAATGTATCGCAATCAAAAAAACTGGGTATGATTAATGCTGGTATTTCTAGCTACTCTCCCAGTCCAATGACAAGCCAATTATTTATACTAAAAAAAGAATTTAATATTAATCCTACTATCTTGATAGCCACAATTGATCAGACCGACATCGGTGATGAGATATATAGATATAGAAGTTTAAATCAGAAATCGTTATCCCCAACTTTAACAAAATTACATATTAAATTTTTTGAAGAAGTTAAAAAAAGTTTTGATAGCAGCAATCTTTCAGTTTTTAAATTAATTCAATATATGAATTTATATTTTTCACTTCATAAAGATATCTATAAATTAGGAAATCTTGATACCATAAAAATAATTACTAAAAAAGTTAGAGCAAAAATATTTAGAATGCCAATTGTTTTATCTCCCTTGCGTTTTGGAATAAATGAATTTGAAAAAGATATTATTATGAAAAAAATAAACAATTATATAAATATTGCTTCAAAAAATAAGAAGCTTAAAAAGATTTATTTTGTTACGCATCCGCATTTAAACCACTTACAAAAGTTTGGCGGTAAATATGTTCTTAATATTGCAGACATAATTGATGAGGTAATTTTAATTTCACCTCACTCTAAATTACTAAACCATATAAACTTTTCTAAATTAGAAACATCTATTGACTTAAATTTATTTTTGAAAGAAGATGAGTTTTCACACCTTACTGTAGATGCATACAAAAACTACTATTGGCCGACCATTTTTGATGAGATCGATTTAAAGTAGAAGTGAGGAGTTTATAATATTTAAAATTTGCAAATAATATTAAATCAAATAGTCTCAAATCAAAATGATAAACTTAACTTTAATAATACCGGCTAAAGATGAGTCTGAGTCTTTACCCAAGGTACTAGAGGAAATAAGAGATTTTGAATGTGAAAAGATTATAATTTTAGAAGAATCAGATCTTAAAACTATCAAGGTTGCAAAGAATTTTAATTGCAAAATTGTTTATCAATCCAGTAAAGGCTATGGAAATGCATTAATTGAAGGAATGAATAACGTCAAAACTGAATATCTGTGTATATTTAATGCTGATGGTTCTTTTGATCCAAAATACCTTAATCGAATGCTTGAATTGTGTAAGAATGATTTAGATTTTGTTTTTGCATCCAGATACTTGGATGAAGGAGGAAGTGATGACGATACATTGCTTACAAAAGTTGGTAATTTTATATTTTCTACTATTGGAAATATTTTTTTTTCACTAAAACTTTCAGATATTCTTTATACTTTTTTGTTAGGCAAAACAGAGTCTTTTAAAAAACTTGAATTGAAGTCAAAAGATTTTTGTCTTTGTGTAGAGATGCCAATTAAAGCAAAAAGACACAAGATGTCATTTATTGATGTTCCAAGTTATGAAAGAAAAAGAATAGCTGGTAAAAAAAAAGTTAATGAATTCAGAGATGGTTTAAAAATACTTTTGTATATGATTAAAAGTTTTTTCTAAATCTAGATTATTTTATCTTCAAGTCCAAAGGATATCATTAGTTCGTTCCATTCTCTGTTGGATAAACCAGAATTTTCAATATTTACTTGTTCTCCTTTTATAAGTTTTTTAATTATCTTTTTACCTTTTGAGGAAACTTCAGTACCTCCAACTCTATAATCCATAAAAGCTTCGTAAGTGATTGGAACCCATTTTTTCAAACTGTCTAACATAATGTCTGCATAAACCCTAATTTCATACTGGGCATGATGGTCTGCTCTTAATCTTAGAAAGTTCATTAAATTTAATAAATCTGTTTTCCAATACCATTGCGTATAAGTGTTCAATGTTAAATTCATTCTTGCAAGCTCTCTTGCTAAACCTTTTTTGTTTTCATCTACTTTTGTTCCATCATATCTTTCATTTAACATTGTTTCATAATTTGTATAAGTTCTTTCAGCATCATTTTTAAGAAGATCTAGGACTTCCTTTGCTTGTTCACCAGACAATATGTCTCCTCTTCCTTGCCTATTACTTTTTGATTGAGCGGCAAGATTTTCTGAAGATGGTAAATAAAATTCTTTATCTAAAATTGAATATCTGGCAGAATATTCGTTTACATTAGCTGTTCTGTGCCTAATCCACTGACGAGCTATAAAAATTGGTAATTTGATATGATATTTAATTTCACACATTTCAAATGGCGTACTATGCCAGTGACGCATCAAGTATTTTATCAAACCAGCATCCGTTGAAACTTTTTTAGTTCCTTTTCCATATGAAACTCTCGCAGATTGAACTATTGATGTATCATCCCCCATATAGTCAACCACTCTTACAAAACCATGGTCTAGTGCGGGTATTGCCTCATATAAAATTTTTTCCAAAGTAGGAACAGTTACTCTTTTAGTAGAATTACTTTGAGCTTGTTGTTCTTGAATTTCTTTTTTTTGTTCAGTTGTAAGACTCATTCAAGGGAGATATATACTATAATAGTACTATGCAGAATAAATTTAACATATAAAAATAAAATTTATCTTCAACTAAAGATTGAAAATGAAAATCTCTTTTGTAGTCCCTTGTTTTAACGCAGAGTCCGTTATTGAAAAAAAAATCCTTAAACTTAAAAATTGGATGAGTAAATTAAAAGGAATTAAATACGAGATAATTCTAATTGATGATGGAAGTAAAGATAATACGTTGAATATTTTAAAAAAACTAAAATTTAAAGATATTAAAGTCATTTCTAACCCAAAGAATCTTGGAAAGTCAATTTCACTAATAAAAGGTATAAATAGAGCAATTTACAAAAAAATAATTATCTGGGATTGTGATTTACCATATTTTAGCTGTTTAAATAAAATTATAATTTCTCTTAAGTATAACAATTTTGTTTATATTAATAGAAGATCAAAAAAAAGTAAGCTTCAATCTACTAATTTAAGTATTTATCAACTCACAAGATTAATTATTAGTCGGATAGTATGTAGAATTATAAATTATATCCTTATAGGAAAATATATAGGTGACACACAGGCTGGACTAAAAGGATTTGACAAGCCAAAAAATTTTGAAAAAATAAATTTTTTATCTAAAAAATTTTTCTTAGATGCTGAATTAATGATTTTATTTTATAAATCAAAAATGAAGATGAAATCTATTCATTTGAGGTACAGAATATATGAAAATTCAACTATAAAGATTTTTGATTTTACAAATTTTGTATATTTAATTGAACTCTTTAAATTAATCTTTGTCTATAACATTAAGAAAATTAAAAAAATAAAAATTTAAATCAAATATTCAATTTCATTGTTTTTCTTGGGTATGGCCATATTTTAATTTCATAATTATTATCTTTTTTCCATTTTGAAATTTCATTTTTCCATTCTGGACAATTTAAACATTCAAGTAGTTTCAATCCATAGGAACTTTCTTTATCATAAGGTCTAAATTCATTAATTCCACTAATAATTGATATGATTAAAATTGAAGAAAATAATAATCTTTTTATTTGAACTGTTTTAAATGCTAAATGAAATATAATTAATATAAATATTATTCCTGGTATAGTAGCATACCTTCCACCGTAATAACTTCCTATACTACCAAATATTATAATTAAACTAATTACTATAAATATAGATGATAAAGTTAATAAAATAAAATCATTTCTAAAAAAAAATAAAAATTTTTTTCGATAACTAAAAAATATTAAAGTTAATAAAAATAAAAAAATAGATAAAATAAGAATTAAGCTAAACTTTTCATTAATTCTTTCAAAAATAAAAGTTCCTATTTCACGGCCAGTGATGGGTCTAACAATAATATTATAAAAAAATAATAAAATACTCTCTATTGTTGTGTCTATTTTCAGAACTGTTGAAGATAAATGAAAATTGATTTTAGAATTTATTATAAGAAATATTTGAACAAAACTTCCAATGATTAAAACTATTAAATTTGCAAGATTATAATTATTTTTCATTTTTAAAAATTTAATTAAAAAAAATGGAGTTAATGCACAAGTATATATTCCAGAAAAACTTCCCAAAAAAATAATAAAACTATTAAACAATTTTTGAAATAACTTAGTTTCGTTTATAAATAAAACTATTATTGAACTTAAACACAAATAAACTTGTAAATTTATTGAATTTAACCAAATTTCTGGAACTAATGGCGTTGAAACAAAAAAAATTAATACTCCAGTAAATTTTTTAAGATTGTTATCAAATAAAACTGAATGTCTAAATAAAATCAGGTAAATTGGTGTCAGTATAAAGAAAAAAGATCCATAGACTGTCACATAAGGGGCATTTTCTATTGGTATTTTCACAGCAAGTCCAATTAATAAATTTGCAACCAAATTTATATAACCCGCTTCTAATTCTACAAAAAATATATTCTTAAAAAAACCTAGATCAAAAGCATTCTGAAGATAAACATACCCCTCCTCAGCAAAAAATCTTCCATTCAAAAATATATATGGACTTCTATAAAATGAGAATAATATAATTATTGTCAAAAAAAGAAATTTGACTTTATTATCACTGATTAAGTTATTCATAATCAATAAATTTTGTCTAAACAATTTATTTTAGACAAAACGTTATCTAAATTAAATCCTATAACCTCACTAAAATTCTTTAATGTATCGTATTTAATCTTATTATCTTCTTTACAAAGTTCTACAGCTTCTTCTCTTGATATTAAGCCCTCTCTTATTTGATTTGATCTAAAATTGTCATATTCAGAGAAACCAGCCAATGAATAATAAACAAAATTATTAAATGCAGTTTGACCATCACCCATTCGCCATTGATTCTTTCCATAAGAAATATCATCTGTCCAGTTATATTCATCATTAAGAGTTTTGGTCATTTCTTTTTCATTCCAAGACTCATAATTATATAAATGTAAAAAATCATCCTTTCTAATAAAACTTGCTAAGAATCCATTAAAATTATCTATTAAAGCTGAGTTTATATATTTTGGATTTAAAAAAAATTGAAGTGAATACCAGTATAGCATTTTAAATTTATTAAATAGATTGTATGAGTACATTCTTTGATTATTTTTTAGTTTTTGTGAGATGCCTGCAAAGCCTAAAAAAAATTCCCTTTGTTCCAATTGATATCCTGTGCAATGAACTACTAATTTTAAATTCAATTCTTTAGAAAGTTTTCTTCCATAGTCGTAAAACCCTTTGTCTCCCGCTTGGATTATGGGAAGCATTCCTAAATGCGGTCTATTAAGCCAAGAAAAAAGATTTTTTCTGACGAAATTCCTTTTTTTTTCAATATCAGCTGACCGAATAATATGTTCAACGCCGAGCTTTCCACAAACCTTAGCAGCATTAATTCTTGAAATATCAGTCGTTAAACCCCAGTCAAATGTATATGCAATAGGATTCATTTTATATTTTGTTTTTAAAAGATGGAGACCGTAAGTGCTGTCTCTCCCTCCACTAAGACCCACTAAACAATCTGCACTATTATCCTTTGATCTAAACTTTTCTAAGTATTTAAACAAACGATCTTCACCAAAAAATTTTTGCTTTTCATAATTTTCACAATAATTACAAATACCTTTCTCATTAAATCTAATAAATGGATAGGTCTCAGGTAAAATACAATTTGAACACTTTTTTAAATTATTTAGTTTTTTTTTTTGATACTGGGAATTGTTTGTGAATAAAAAATCCTGATTTTTTTTAAAAGAAAGTCCTAAATCAATATAATCTTTTTCAAGATTAATTTTTTTAAGTTGATTTTCATCTAAATCAAAAACAACCATTTCATTAATACATTTTTTAATTTCAAAGTCTTTGATTTTTTTAAATTTGCATAACTTAGATTCTAACAAGAATTTTTTTACAAAATTTTTTTCAGATGCAAAAGTAAATATATCTTCATCTTTATAATAGTACAACGACCCACAATTTGATGATAAAAATATTTTATCTTCATTTCTACAAAAAAAAGCTATTGAATAATTTCCTATTACATTTTTAAGATAATTAAAAACTTCTAAAACAAAATTTTTATTTTCATATAAATTTGAGATATTTTCAAAAAAAGCAAGGGAGTCACTTTTAACATCATAACTCTCATAATTCTTTGTTTTATAATTTTTTTCTACTTCTAAATTCGTAAAAATACCATTGTGTATTCCAACAATGTTTTTTGTTTCTAAAGGCTGATTGTTTGAATAGGAAAATTTAGAGCCATTAGTTACTAGTCTTGTTTGACCAATCATTAAAATCTTTTTATCTAAATCACTTAAAATTTTATTTTGAAAATATTCTCTGTAAGATTTTCTTTTAATTGCTAAAGACGGTTTTTCATTTGTTTTATAAGTGGTAATTTCATTTTTTAACTTAAAAGATAAACCATAAGTATCGGAACCCCTCTGTTGATTAGATTCCACATAAACATTTATATCGTTAATTAAATATTTTTTTTCAGTTTCATCTAGCTTTTGTTTTGCAATTCCAAAAATACCACACATGATCTAGTTGCTTCTTTTTTTAAAAAAATTTACCAAAATAAATATTATAAATATTATTAAAAATGGAATATAAAAGTTAATTTGTTTAAATAAAGAAAATATTGACAAAGAAGTGTCATAAGTTATTTCACCCAAAGTAAAACCGAAGGTATTTAATGCATATATCATTGGTAACTCTGCCAAGAATATTATGATTATAAATTTATTTATATTAATTTTAGTTAACCCAAATAAAATATTATG
>MDTB01149496.1_pt1 | contig 12460 bp, 10 predicted proteins | sample 811161 | NCBI WGS metagenome assembly MDTB01 (sample SAMN05326650, study PRJNA326480) | marine metagenome | isolation source: seawater | place: Mediterranean Sea | collected 2009 | reverse complement strand
TGCTAATGGCATCATCATTGATGCTGTTGATACATTCGGAAGTTTCTGGGTCTATAGCGAAGGCTTAGCTGAATTCTCAGTACGGTCCCAAGTAAATCTTGGTCTGGTCGGTAATGGACCAAATGGCACAGTCGGAGACATGGAAGAAACCAGAATACAAGACGTGATTGACATTATGGATGACGCTGGTATAGATACCGGAGGAATAACAACGCAAGATATCTATACAAACGAATACATTGATCCTGATATTGGTTTCGATACTGGGGATTTGAGTGCTTGTCCTGATCCTGTTGTGATTCAAACGGATTGGTTCCCTGAGTCTGAACATGGAGCTATGTATGAGCTCTTTGGCGATGGTGACTATTCGATTGACGCAGAGAATTTGATTGTTACCGGAACCTTGCATGACGGAGCGACTGATACCGGAATCGGACTTGAAGTTCGAACAGGTGGACCTGCTATAGGTTTCTCACCTGTGGCGAGCTATATGTACACAGATGAAGGCATCACTTTCGGTTACGCCAATACAGAAGCACAAGTGACTTTCTTTGAGAGCGCTCCTTTGCTTTCTGTTGTTGCACCGTTAGAGAAAAACCCGCAAATGGTTATGTGGGATCCAGAAACGTATCCTGATGTAGAAACCCTGGCCGATCTTGGTGAACAAGATATCACTATTAGTGTGTTCGGTGGCGGCGTGTTCGCTGAAGTGTTTATCGCACAAGGTATCTGGTCAGCTGGTCAGGTTGATCCTTCTTACGACGGGTCCCCAGCAAACTTCATTGCAAATGGTGGACAGATCGCTCAACAAGGATTTGCGTCTGCTGAACCATATGATTATGAAAATGTCTTCACTGATTGGGGTAAACCAGTGAAGCTGCAACTTCTTCATGATGCAGGATTCCCTGTTTACTCTCAGACGGTAGCAATCCGATCTGCTGAGAAGGAAGAACTTGATTCTTGTCTTAAAGCATTCGTTCCGGTGGTTCAAAGAGCAGTTGTGAGCTTTATCGAAGATCCCGCGACTGCTAATGGCATCATCATTGATGCTGTTGATACATTCGGAAGTTTCTGGGTCTATAGCGAAGGCTTAGCTGAATTCTCAGTTAGTTCTCAGCTAGCTCTGGGTCTGGTCGGTAATGGACCAAATGGCACAGTCGGAGACATGGAAGAAACCAGAATAAAGAGCATCATCACAATTATGGATGACGCTGGTATAGATACCGGAGGAATAACAACGCAAGATATCTATACAAACGAATACATTGATCACAGCATAGGCTTTTAGTTCGTCTCAACTTCCAAGAATGCTGTTGGGTTCCGTAAAGGGACTCAACAGCATTCGTATTTTGAAGAGAAACTAAGACAAGCTGATAATCTACAAAATTGATTATGCACCGAGTTGTATAAAGTTAATCCCTTGACTCAAGGTGGATGAATTGTGGAGGTCCCGTTAGAAAAGGCTCTAGGCCCTCGAACATGCCGGTTTCCGTTCGCCACGCTAAGTAGGATTCGTAGTTTTCTCTAGTTTCCCACTTTTCCCAAAGTATGATCCGATCAGAATTATCTTGATCCACAAAAGTATTAATACTGATATTCCCATCAAAGGCTCGAGTGTCACTCAGCCCCTCCAAAACTGCTGGTAGAAGTATTTCCCCCATGCCTTCCTTGCACGGAAAGTATGCCATTGATGTGTGTGTCACTGTCTGCTCCTTAGCATTCGTTGAAACTTTTATTAGTCAGCCGAACCTCTGATTAGATTGAATACAAAGATTATCCATATTCCCCCAATATTTACGCCCATTTAAATTGAAATTTAGATTTCAAGCAAATCTCATCTAATAATCATCAAGATGTAGTTGACGTGATTGATACCGCCAACTGAAACGATTGAAACAACCAGGAAGTTCAAGATCTTCTTCAATCTCAGCTATTTCTTGATCAGTGAGATCAGCTATTTGTAGAAAAGTAACAATGCCTTTTTTATTGAGGCCCATAATAGCTATTGGATCCAAACCCCTAATTTGTGCAAGATTATCTGGGACTAAGTCCTCAGGTTTGGTTTCTTGAATGGCTACTTCTTCTTTTTTGAGGGTAGTTGAAAGAGAACTGTCTAAAGTAGGTGCACCAAAGGTGTCTATAACTGATTCGACTTTAGTTATTGCACCAAAAGGAACCGGATCAGAAGACGATAAAGGTTCGTAAATCTCATCAGCGGGAACCGGTGTAGGAGGAGCGATGGTAGGCCGAGAAACGACAGGATTGACTTTGGGTTTAGGCTGAACTCGAGAATGCGGTTTTTGGTCTTCAATCGTTGAGAAAGCCATTGATACGATTCCCCTCAAAACTGCTTTCACGAAAATTCCTCCTTTCAAAACTTACTAGATGGTAACAATGATCCCCAATCAACGATTATTTCTCACAAGGTTAATACTGCCATAGTCTATGTAGGCTTCTCATGTGAATGATTTCTTTGAGAGTGCTTCAACAGGTCCAATAGAGGGCGATAGATTTGGATCTGCTGCCAAGGACTACGCTAATCATCGAAAAGGTTTCCCCGACGAAATCTTTGATGAGTTACAAAAGCTTGGAGTTGGGGAATTTGGTCAAACTATTTTAGATATAGGTTGTGGAACTGGAACTCTGGCCCGTGGGTTTACTCAAAGAGGGTGTACTGTGACGGGCGTAGACATTGATCAACGCATGCTTGACGAAGCATCACGACTTGCACACGATGAACAACTGGATATCACTTGGCATCAGGCTCCTGCTGAGAATACTGAACTCCTAGCGTCTTCATTTGATGCTGTTACAGCTGGGCAGTGTTGGCATTGGTTTGATCAAGAAAAAGCAATTGCTGAATGCTCTCGCCTCCTTAAACCTCATGGGAAATTAGCATTGTGCTGGTTTGATTGGATCCCCTTACCAGGAACCGTGCCCGGCGTTACTGAAGAACTTATTGTATCCCATAATCCAGATTGGAATTTAGGAGGAATTAGAACAAGAGACGATTATTACAATTTATGTAAGTCAACTTTCACTCAACACGCTCTGAAGATCGTTGGTGAGTTTGATTTTGTGGATGACACAACATATTCAAGAATTTCTTGGCGTAAGAGAATTCAAGCAAGTGCTGGCATTGTTGCACTACCAGCACAAAAGGCGCTCGCCTTTGACCAAGAACTTGAAGAACTACTCCTTAATGAATTTGGCTCAAGTGAATTGAGCACGCCACATAGTGTTGTGAGTTTTGTTTTAGCTAAAAAATAAATGTAGTGCTTTATGAAATTGATTCAGCTGTTTCAATAAGAGATTGTTTCATAGGTGTAGGATCCCACCCGAGAACCTGATAGGTCTCTTGATTTGCAACCGTTTGCCGTTCACCCACCATCGGGAGCAAACCTTTTACTTGATCATCAAAAAGGCTCATTATCTTAAGTAGAAATTTGGGAGCTTGGCGAGTGGAAGCCTTCTTATAACCTGCATTCTTTAGTATTCCAGTTACCTCTTTAAAGTGGAGAGGCTCATCTGATGAAGCGATAAAGCGTTTCCCGACAGCACCTTCAGCAGTCATCGCTGCAACATGAAGTTTTGCAACATCTCGAACATCAATAAACCCAACACTGATATCAGGGACAAGGGGGTATTTCCCTGTAATGATGTCAGAAATCATTGTTAAGCTTTCTCCTTCAACTTTGCCAGTTAATGTCGGCCCCATCACCCCACCAGGATTAATGACCACTAGATCAATATCGTTTGCTTTAGCGAATTCCCATGCTGCTTGTTCAGCTAATGTTTTGCTTTTTGCATATGTTCCAATATCTGCATCAGGGTCAGACCATGAATCTGTTCCATAATGTCCGGATAATTTTCCAGCAATAATTGCTATCAAAGACGAAGTTACAACCACTCTCTGGACGCCCGCTGTTTTAGCTGCCGATAAAACACGCAACGTCCCATCCACAGCAGGAGAAATCATTTCATTCTCGTCTTCTGGATTTGCAATGATGAATGGAGAAGCCACATGTAGAACATATTTACAACCCGCCATCGCTTCTGACCAACCCTCGTCGCTCATTAGGTCTGCTTCAACAAATGTAAGATTCTCTATCGGAGCCACTTTGGAAATTCCTTCACGAACTGTGTTGGCTTTCTCCATTGACCGAAAAGTTCCAACAACCTGATACCCCTGTCTTAGAAGTTCAGCGCCACAATGTTGCCCGATATACCCAGTTACTCCAGTAACCATTACTTTTTCTGACATATATTCCCTTAAATACTTTTTCAATACTAGTGCAAAGAGAAAGATGTATATACACGCCTTGGATGTTTACTGATATCTAAAAACTTTAAATATTTGTGTTAAAAAAATAAAAGGTGGGCGGGTTCACAGGACCCCGCCCACCTTAATGATGGTTTATCTAGCAATTCTTTCCAGTGCTATTCCTGCTGAAGCGATTCCAACAACTCCAATCAATGTCACTAGAATAATCATTCCAACTGAGAGGCCTGAATTATCAGATTTGCCTTCAGCTATCTCTCCGATAGCGGACTCGCCATCAACAAGAGGTTGACTGTTACCTGAAATTTCATCTCCTCCTATTTGAGAATCTTGCTCTAATTCTGTTGAGTAGTCCTCGACATCAACCGACACTGCATCAATCATTGCTTCGAGCGCATCTTCAGCATCAGCTGCTGATTGTTCTGCAGCGGCTAGATCAGCTTCCAGTGCTGCTTCTGCTGCTTCTGCTTCAGCTAGGGCTTCTTCTGCTTCTTCTGCTGCTGCTTCTGCTTCAGCTAGGGCTTCTGCTGCTGCTTCTGCTTCTGCTAGTGCTTCTGCTGCTGCGAATTCCTCGGCTGCTTCAGAAAGCATTTCATCTGCGTCATACTCACAAACAATTATCTCTTCATCATAAATTACGTCAGCTTCTACAATCACGTCATCTTCTGCATCTATCAGAAGAACAGGTAAAGACTCTGTAATTTGAACTCTCACTACAGTAGGAGATTCAGGTGCAAAGAGTGGGCCTATATATCGAGGGAATTCATGCGATTCGCCAGGAAAAATAAACTCGCTATCTGAACCTGTAGCTTCTTCTGGGAAAGTGAACTCTGGAGTTTGTTCGACTTCAACAACTCCGTCATATACGAATACTTCGTAACTCTTTGGAAACTCATTGTTATTTGTAATTGTAATGTCAATTCCTTCTGGCCCTGCGAAATGGGGAAGACATCCTGTTGCTTCGACATCCACATCTGTTCCGAAAAGAGGTATTAATTCTTCCGGAAATAATACGTCGTCTACGTCAATGATCATATCTTCATCAAATGATGGCTGTAATGCTGACGCTGATGCTGAATACGCAGTAAACGCTATAGCTGCGATACTTAGCACCACTCCCATCTTTACTATTGTTTTCATTCTTTTAATTGTTTTCATTTTTGCCTCCTCGGCGTTTGTTGTGCCAGTTAGATGAGGAATGAATCAATTTCTTACACCCCAACGAGAAAATATTTATTTTTTTTAAAATCGTTATTCTTTGATTTCTGTCTCAAGGGTGTAAGACTAATCACATGAACTCGTCTTATCTCACGACAGTAAGAATGCGAGTTTCCTAGCTTTTAGATGGTTCTCGCGTATGTGAGGAACCTATGAGGTATACAAGTGAGCAAAAGCGATGCAGATCTCGTCTTAATGGCACGACAAGGAGATCAGGCTGCGATAGGCGAAATATACGATCGGTATGCAGATCGCCTATTTGGCTTTGCCTTCTCTATGTTACGAGATCGAGAAGAAGCTGCGGACGCAGTGCACGACGTGATACTTCGATCATCACAAAAACTCGATCAGCTCAGAGATCCATCCAAGTTACGTCCATGGTTATTTTCCATTGCGCGAAACGAAGTAACGTCTCGAACTCGCCAACGATCACGGAGAGACGGCCGAGAGGTTCCAGATATGGCCGCTGATCTTCCTGATTCTGATAACTCACTTATTCAAAATGAACTTCAACAATTAGTTTGGGATGCCGCAAATGGTTTGCAGCAACGCGATCGGGAACTTCTTGAATTACAGATGCAAGGTCTTGAGGGAGAGGAATTAGCTGAAGCCCTTGGAGTGAAGCTCTCCCATGTCCACGTTTTATCCTCTCGAATGCGTGACCGAATGGAAAAAGCGGTTGGCTCACTATTAATTGCAAGATTAGGAAGAGAAGATTGTGACAAGCTCAATGAATTGCTTTCAGATTGGGATGGGCATTTCTCGTTGGAAGTTAGATCAAAGGTAACTCGCCACATTGAAGATTGTGATATATGTACAAAGAAGAGAGGAATTCTCTGCGCACCTGGATCAATAGCGTTAGCATTACCATTTGTCGCAATTCCTGTATCACTGAAATCTAAAGTTCTTAACTCAGTGAATAATGCAAATGCGACTGCTGAAACTGTTTACACAAACCCGCACAAGACTCAATGGGATTGGGACACCCAAACTGGCTTCCCAGCAAAGGCAAAAGTCATTACAAAGACGCTTTCGTTTACAAGCTTGACAGCTAGCTTGTTTATAGCAGCAGCAGTCATTGTCGGAGCATTCATCTTAACTAGTAATAACAACGAAAGTGATCTGGTTACGACACAAGATGCAATGACCGAAACACCAAAAGAAACTCAATCAAGTTCTAACAACGCACAAGAAAGTGCTGGCACGATGGAACCTACACCACGCATACCCAAACAGGATGATAATTTCGGAAACTTCGCTTCCAGTTTCGAATTAATTGAAACTACATCCAACTACACATGTAGTGAAGGAGAATACTGCTCATTTGACTCATATCTCTCTGAAGATCCACTAGACATCATTAGTCTTGCCCCTAAACAAATATCCTGTCCTGCTACGGATTTCGAACTTATAAACTCCTCTGCTCGTTGGGACTCAAGAAATTGGGAGAACGTTCAACAGATAAAGATCTACGCTGTTGACGATGACATTGTTCAAGGTGATCGAAGCTGCGAAATATCATTTTCGCTGGAGGGAACATTCCAGCCTCTTGAAAGAGCACTTATCTCAGTTACCTTCACCATTACTGATAACGATACTCTTACCCCTGAACCAACCCCTCAACCGTCGATAGGTTTAAGCGTTAATACAAATAACCTCAATTTTGGCAACCAAGCTAATTCGCGTGAATTAATCATTTCAAATGACAGTGGCTCTCCCATCAACTGGACAGTTGTAGTTGAAGGCGAAAGATTTAGTAGCACTGTCAGAGCAGGAAGAACAGATGCTAATGGTCAATTTCCAATCAAAATTCTGTTCGAAAGGACACAACCTTTCGAGGGTGACTTCAATGGTGTCTTAAAAATCGAAGGCAATGGACAACTCATACAAGTCAACCTTTCAGCACAAATTGAGATCCCACCAGAAATAGAGTTCTTTTATTCTGACCCAAAAGTTGTTTATATAACTAATACAAATTGTGGAAATAGCGAAGCTACTCTTGGCGCTTCTATTTCCGATGACACTAACCTGTCAAAGGTCGAGGTTGAATGGACCCGAAATAATACAGACGTCATTACAACACCTTTGCAGTTTGTCAACAACCAGATCTGGATAGCATCCCTATCAGGTTTTGAAACAGGAGCGGTACCCAACATAGAAGCGAAACTAACAGCCACGGATTCGCGAGGAAACCAATCCCAAGCGTCAACTATTGTCGGAGTCAGACTCTGTTAGAGCCCAAGACAACTTAAAAGTTAGTCTCACAGTATGAAGTTAAGTAGTTCGCACCCAGCCACCCTGGATAGGTCCAACTCGCACCTGCACTAAGACATTCAGTTAATTTGTCACTATCATCAACAGCGCAAATATCAATAACAAGCCGGGGCGGGTTAGATAGCTCTACGACCCGATACCCATTAGCTTCTTGCACTCCAATACCCCAAAGAATGATTCCAGCGTGGCTTCCACCAAATCGAGCCTCAATAATATTTTCCATTAAAGGACTCGAAAAGCTGTCGGGACCGTCATAAATCTTCACATTATTTGGAACGTCCCAATGACTTCCCCCTACCACAACTTGTAAGGCGATACTTCCCTCAACTTCTACACCAAGATGAATATCGTCGCTTACATTCGTGGTACTTCCACCATTTTGGTCAAAGACATATCCGATATTGAAAGATTCTGGAGTAGACCCAGCGCTATCGAATTCAAGGACAAAGCGGTCATACCCGTCCTGAGCTCCAATTCTGGCATCAGTCAAAATATCACCACCAGAGATATAAGAATCTCCTGCAATTTTCGGTGCCACATTCCATCCTTCTGCTGCGCATGAAAACGAAGGTGTTTCCTCTTGCTCATTAGGGGATTGCTGAGATTCTCCACTAGAACCAGTATCTGTTTCTCCGTTATTCTCAGATGCTGAACTACTGCTTGTATCGTCTTCTAAAGGAGTAGGTTCACTGTTGGTTTCTGATTCTTGATTGGTTTCGACTGAGGTATCAGGTGTTGCTGGTACGGGCACTTGGTCGGCCGATTCCTTTTCTTCCCCACAGCTTGAAAGTGACATTGCAGCAAGGAAAGCAATAGCCAATACGGTGATGGTCCTCAAACGTAATCTTTTCATCTTCTTATTATCGTCGTTGAAATATGAAACTGCTACTCGAAAACGCAACTGTTATATCCTACGCTCCATGGAACCTCACTCCCAGAAAATTCATCTGAGATAGAGACTTCTTCCATTGTATTGTCAGATAACAATTCGTGAGTAGTCCTGGTCCACAACCATGTAGTAACCGGAGGTGTTGGAGAACCAGGGTAAGAGTGGAGTTCTCTTAAGACAGGTGCCCCACTAACACAATCAATTCCATAACCGTGGCCCCCAACTGACCAATTTCCCACTGTAAGGGAGAAATTAACATCAGTACCATGTCTTTTGACTGGTAAGAGTTCGCAGTCTTCTATCTGAAATAATCCAACACCACGCGGGCTTCCGGGCGATCCGCCATGTCTTGTTACAAATAGTTCAGGCTTCTCATCGGTTTGTAAATCAATAGCACCAACTACAGCGTTGCCATCCGGTATATATGCTGTTCCTCCACTAGCTAACAGATAATCTATTTTATCGGCTCCATCAATCACACGTAAATACATTCCGGCATCGTATGTTTCATAATAAGTAAATGCTTCTTCATTATCGCCATCACCGTCGAGGTCAGTAAAATAACTAGCGGTAGTATATGCCGTTGCTGTTATCTCTGGTACTGGCGGGCAAGGAGCAGAAAGTTCTGTATGCGGTCCTGTGTATCCGCCGGTGTAATCAAATAATGCCCCACAAAGACCGGGGGGCATTCCTGAATCAATACAATCCTCCCCTTTAGTCGCAGAGGCATCACTAATACATACGTCAATCACAAGGCGGGAAGGTTCTTCGAGTTCAAAAACTCTGAATCCATTGGCTTCATTTGACCCAAGCTGCCAAGTTATTCTCCCATCAGAAGCTCCGACACTAACTGCTTCCTGAACATTTCCCAGTAGAGGATTTGTAATTCTGTAAGGACCAGTGAAATAGGGTGCGTTTGCATTTGAAGACGTGAAACTTGCTCCCACTCCTATTTCAAGGAAAACATCACCTGCTGGTGAAGCCACATCTAGGACGCCCTCTGCTCCTGTATGTTCTACTGCTAGCCACATAATGTTATAGCTAGACGGAATTGGATCACCGGACTTGAATTCTAGGACAAAGCGATCGTAATCAACGTGAGCCCCTAGGCGAGCATCTTCTAATAGGCTATCTCCTGTTCCCCATGCTGTACTTCCTGTACCCCCTCCAGTTGAACTAGCTGATTTCCATCCGACATCCCAAGGACATTCAATTATTTCTTCTTCAGTATCGTCAGTAAAGGTATCGTCTTCGTCTTCCCCCTCTCCGATCTCTGAGTCACTCCCTTCACTGGAAGTGTCTTCATCGACGTCAGAAACAACTGATGACGTTTCACTTGAATCTGCCATAGTAGAGGATTCATCTTCCTCCGAATATTCTTTGGAGTCACCACAAGCAGAAGCAAAAGTTATTAAGGCCAATAGTAGAATTCCTGCTCTAGAAAATGCTTTTCTATTCTTTAATTTTTTTTGAAGTTTCATGATTGACCTTACGCGATTGATCCAGTATTCATTAACAGTTCTTCGTTTTGGATTTCGCACCAATCGAAGAAGTCTTTTCGAATGTTATAACATTCGCTGACTGACTGAAATTTCACTTCCTTTTTCTTCTTTACAGATAGACCACTAATTGCTGCATTTCCCGTCATCGTGGCTGCTGCCTGATGCATAATCATAATTTTTCCTTTCCTAGAATTTGTACTCAATGGAAAGACGAGATGCTAGGCAATTAATTACACCTTAGGGCGTGTATTTATAGAGTAATTTTAAAAAATCAACAACCCTCCTTACCGTTAAGACCTAAATACTTGTTTTACGTATCACTTTCAATAGGTTTATCTTTCGCATCCAATTCCATCGTTGTCGCCATCTAAACGATATGGATCAACTCCAGGGGACATAACCAAGACAGGTTTTACAACGGAAGGTAACTCCCCGCAATTAATATCCCCATTTTCATCAGCGTCGTATATATCAATGTCGCTACCATCGGCTGTTTGATAGAACTGACTCCCATACCCGCTACTTGGCTCGGCAGGTAAAGCGGTAGGAGTAGCTACGGGAACAGATATGCTTAGTTCTGACGGGGGAGAGGGAATACTTGGAATTTCTGGACCACATGATTCCGCTAGCTCTTTTAGCGCTGTGTATTCTGCCTGATTAATTGAGAGATTCCACTTTGTCTTTACTTGTATGACCCGTATTAATAGGTAACACTGCCCTGATGGTGCGGGTGGAAGCCATTCCGCTGCGTCTCTCGCTCCTTTACTTCTATTACTTGAAGCAGTTACAGCGATGAGATTAAGTTTGTCATCAGCGAACGTATCCTTATCACTTGCTGACCATTCATCAGCTCCCGACTGCCAAGCCTCTTTTAGAGAGACAATGTGATCGATATCAAAACGTGGAGCACTTAAGCCACCTTCCCCTGCATACCATTCCCCATCCCAGCGGGAATACCATCCGACGTTCTCAATTTTCTCAAGTGCTAAGACCTCAAGTCGAGTGTTCATCCCATCACCATTTTCATCATCCCAATGAGGGAATTCTGATCGGTCATATGGGGAGACCTCATTTTCTGGTTCTACGTCCAGAGACTCTAATTGGATTAGTAGAGTACTCTTTTCAACTATCTGAGGGGTGGAACCAGTAGTCGGTGACGGAGGAGGTTCAGGAGATGGTGACGATGCTACCTCCTCGTTATCGACAGTATTCCCAGCCGTGTCCTCAGATTCTGATGCCGGTGACAAGGCTTCAGAATCCTTTTCAACTTGGCTTAACCTTGGTGCCCGCTCTGAGGATTCCTTTTGATTACCAACATCTTGAACATCTTCTTGTATTTGGTCTTGGGTTGGTTCATCAACTATTTCAGAACAACCAACAAGAGCTAACCCTAAGAGAAATAGAGAGATACGTAATTTATGGTGTTTCATAATTATTGGAATGGAGGAATTAAGGGTAACTCTAATTCCTAATTGCCTCACTCTGTGAATTGGCTTGAAGCTATTAAATAGCTTCTACGTAGTCGTTTTCTTCTTCAGCAGTATCTTTACGAAATGTTCGGTAGGTCGATTGCACTATCATGACAATAAAAAATTCTAGGACGCTGATTCCTGCCATGGTGGCTCCACCTGCTGTTCCGTAATGAAAACTTATTAACAAACCGGATATGACAGCGATGAAACCAACGAGCATAGATACAACCATTATTAGGGGAACTTTCCTCACTAAAAGAGTTGCTGTAGCAGGGGGAGCGACAAGTAGCCCAAAGACAAGAAGTGTCCCGATTGCTTGGAAGCTTGCCACAATAGCCAAAGATAGAAGAGCTAACAGAGCTGCTTGGCTCAGCCGCGGGGACATACCTAATGTTTGTGCCTTCATTTCATTGAATGTGAGTGCCAAGAAAGGACGATACAGAAGTACGGTGCAGATGATCACGATACTGGTGTAAATGATCTGGTTTCTTATATCGCTATTGGTAATTCCTAGGGAATCACCAAAAAGAACGACAGTTACATCAGTTTTAAACGACCCTGTTTTGGAGATCATGGTTACACCCAATGCGAGCATCCCTACGAAAAGTAAGCCTATTGCAGTGTCATCGCGGACGGTAGTACGGTTTGAAACTACAGTGACGAGCCCACTCATTACAAGTGCTGAAATAAATGCCCCTAAAGCGGGATTAAATCCCCATAGAACAGCTAAGGCAACTCCAGGAATTACTCCATGGGCTAATGCATCTCCTAGGAACGCAAGTCCCCGCAGTACAATCCATGTACCGACAAGAGACGTGGCGAT
>MDTB01184238.1_pt1 | contig 12463 bp, 9 predicted proteins | sample 811161 | NCBI WGS metagenome assembly MDTB01 (sample SAMN05326650, study PRJNA326480) | marine metagenome | isolation source: seawater | place: Mediterranean Sea | collected 2009 | reverse complement strand
GAGCTTCATTACATTGGTTTTTTACTAGAAGAATCAGTAACCGATGCGTTTATATTATTTAATCAACAAAGTAGCTTATCATCCCCTGCTACTATTGCAACGGGGAGTCTACGTCGAAAAGCGCTCTGTCACCATTTATACCCAAAAGTGACATGTGTCGATATTCGTGGAAATATTCAAACCAGAATTAACATGGCAAAAGAGTTAGGTTACGATGGACTTCTTCTGTCATTAGCCGGCTTAGAACGTTTAAAATTAAATGATTTAGTATCCATTGAGTGTGACCCAAAAACATTTATTCCAGCACCTGGTCAAGGCTTTTTAGCGGTTCAAGCCCGAAAGTCTGATGTGAAATTATCATCGATTATTCAGTCAATAATTCCCAAAAAAACCCAGGGTATTGGGGACCTTTATTATCAATTATTAAAGGGAATCAATTTTAATTGTAATTTACCCCTTGGGGCGTACATTTCTGATCAACAGTTACATGTTTTTTTAGAATACAAAACACCACAATATTTTGTATTTAAATTAAATGAAATTCAGCTTGCTATCGATACAATTAAAGGAGTGATTTTTGAGTAAAACCATGGTTTATTTAATTGGCGCTGGTGCTGGAGATCCAGAACTAATTACATTAAAAGCAGTTCGTATTTTAAAACAAGTCGATGTGGTTTTGTATGATTATTTGGTCCACCCTAATATTGTGCTCATTGCCAGTCAAGCTGAAAAGATTTGTGTTGGTAAAAAAAAGGGGGCACATTCAACCTTGCAAGTTGATATTAATGACCAAATGGTTAAATATGCTGAAAAAGGTCTAACAGTGGCTCGTTTAAAAGGGGGCGATCCCATGGTCTTTGGTCGGTGTGGAGAAGAAATGATGGCGTTAAATCGTCGTAACATATTGTATGAAGTGATTCCTGGAATATCTTCAGCGATTGCTGTTCCGACGTATGCTGGAATTCCAATTACTCACCGTGACTTTTCTCACTCCGTTGCGTTTGTGACTGCAACTCGAGCAAATGATGTCCAAGCCATGGAGTTTCCAAACGCTGATACATTGGTCATTATGATGTCATTATTACGGTTAAGCCCGTTAATTAAACGATTGGTTGAATTAAGATCACCCGATACCCCAATAGCCATCATTGAATCCGGAACATATGCAAGTGAAAAGAAATTGATTGGGACACTATCAACAATTGAAAACATGCAAGATGAATTTGCATTAAAGCCCCCAGCATTATTAGTGGTCGGGGATGTGGTGAAACATCACAACCAATTTGATTGGCGGGCCCACCTACCATTAATTAATCACCGGTTCGTTATTTTTCGATCTGAGCATCAACAATCAAGCTTAAGAGACGCGCTAAGTATTCTCGGGGCGGAAGTTTTAACATTATCATTAAATAAAATCACCTTCATTAAGGATTGTTTAAATAATATCAAGTTTAAATCAGTGACTCATTTAGTATTTACTAGTGAAAATGGTGTCCGTTCATTTTTTAATGCATATAAACAAATGGGTGATATCAGGTCATTATCGTCAAAAATTATTTGTTCAATTGGCCCTCATACAACCAACACGTTAGCTGAATTTGGTATCAAACCCGAGATAATTTCTGAATTAAATACCAGTGAAGCACTTTTTTCAAAATTAAAACGTCAGATAAATTCAGCGCATCACGTTCTTATTCCAACATCTTCAGAAGCGGGCAATGAATGGGAAATTTTATCTAGTACAAAAGCAAAAGTTGAGCAAATTATTTCTTATAACAATGATGAACCAAACGATATTCTTCAAAAGCTAGAATGGGTATCCGAAACTGATAAGTTGGTTTTTATGAATTCTGCAGCTGTAAATCGATTTGCTAAGCATTATGTTAGATTAAATGAACATACTATTTTTAGTATTGGACCCAAAACATCAGCCGCTTTAAAAGCAAACAAAGTGATTCAAATTTTTGAATCAAAAGTACCAAGCATTGAAGATATGATTTCAACAATAACAAAAAAATTAATCAAAAAATAGTTGCAAAAATAAAAGAATTTGCTATATTAAGAAGTGAAGTACTTCTCCTATAATTTGGGTCACTACAATTATCTCACCCGAGAAAAAAAGTGACCCAATTAAAAAATTATTGATACTATACAGGTGGAGAATTTTACATTATGAATACTGGAATGAACATCATCGCTAAAAGTCATCAACGAATAACCACAGCCCTTATTCAACGAAGATCATTAACTCATTTGAATCATATTAAAAAAATCAATCATGATATTATTAACTTTAAAGGATTACAATCAAATCTATTATTTAATATCACAGCGGATCATTTAAATCATTTTTTTGAATCCGTATATTTAGCTGACCCCAGTGTTCTTCCAGTCGTTAATTTTTTGAAACATCATGGGTTAAGTCAAGATCAAGTTCATCATGTGTTTAAAGACCATTGTGCCTTTCGAACACCAAATATCGCATCTGGAAAAACAATTATAAAAGGGTTAATTGAATCAGGCACTTATGTTTATACACCTGAGTTAAAATCAAATGGTTCAGGACATAAAAAACCGGCAATTCAATTTACAAATATTGCAGGGACTCGCCAAGTGGCCGTTACTTTATGTGCAACACCAAAAGCAGTTCAAAATGGGTGTCCAACGTATTGTTTTTTGAGCATGCGAGATGATCAAAATGTAGAACCTGATTTATTTAACGGGTTAAAGCAACCGTTTAAATCACATCCAATCATTGATCCATATTGGGAGACGGGCAAAGCACTCAGTGATGAATATGGTGCGTTGTCTCCGAATCACTTTACGTTATCCATTAATGAGTTGCAAAAGTTTGGCTTCAAGGATATAGACGACTTTAGAGCACACATATTAAAAGTACCCGGTTGCCATGAAAATACGGCGTTATCAATCCATGATTGCCCCGATGTATCTCAGCGTGCGCTTATTGGAAATAAAATGTATGTTGAATATTTATTTCGATATCAATTAACAGCTGACACAAACCGTTTGGTTCCTGGGTTTTCGATAAAAACTGAAAATATCAATCGTATCGGCAGCCATGTGAGCTCCCCGTCGCAATCCGAAGGGCCCGATTGTATCATTAAAAAATTTAGAGACGCTTTAAATAACGTGGCTGTCATTGGTGCTAAAGCCCTGAATGAGAAATGGCCTCAAGATCTTATTGCATCAATTAAGCCTTATAATGCTGATCTTAACTTAGTACCAAACCCTGTTATTTATGGGCATTTAAACAATGAAGACGATGTTCGCTTGTTAATATCTTGGGCCAAAGAACATAAAGCGATCATTATTCCTATGGGAGGCAACACCAATTTAGTAGAAGCTGCTACGTTTTATCCAAGCCCAATTATTAGTGAAACGCAGCCCATTTTGTATGTCAAATATATGGATAAGTCAATCAGTTACAATGATACTAGTGGGATTTTAACCGTTGGGCCAATGGCGGAATTGCATGACGTTCATTCATTTCTTGAACCACTAAACTTGCGTTTTCCAATCAATTTTTCAGCTATGAATGCAACCCTTGGTGGCATTGCTAGCACAAATGCTGGCGGTGAATACAATAAATTCTCAAGTTGCCATTCTTATACAGATCTTATTTGTGGGGATGGAATAAAACGTCGATTAATTCCAGGAAAAACTCAAATGGATAGTATGCTCCCGAATGAAGCAACAGCATTGCAAGGGTTTTTTGGAATCATCGTATCAGTAGCATTAAAGCCGGAGCCGGCATTTAAAACTACGCAATCAATGTTAATCGAAGTTCCTTTAGATAACATCACAGAGTTTAGATCATTTGTGTCTGAAAATTCACATATGGTTGCTTGTGAATTAATCGATCGAAAATCATATCATAATGTTACGATGAACAATGTCTCAGGCATGATGCTTTTAATACAATGGGCAAACATGGAGGCACAACAGATGGATCAATTTCTAGATGCTTTAGCCAAAAAGTATCCTGACTTATGTGCCAATGCCGAGTTATCAAACTCAATTAATCAAGAGAAGAAATTATGGAAAATCCGCCATGATGTCTCTGATCAAAATCGAACATGGGCAAAACAAAATGGGATGATTTATACAGGGTATGATATCGCGATTCCAAAAGCAGATGTGTCAGATATTTTAAAAAAACTGAATGCATTTACTCAAGAAAAGGGCGGGGTAGCATTTAATTTTGGTCATAGTATGCAATCGAAATCACATGATACGATTCATTTCAATGTCGCATTGCCTAAAAAGCTTGAACCTGGTGAGCTTAGTACTTTTATCAAAACAGAATTATCTGACTTTAATGTTATGATGGCAACTGAGCATGGCGGGTGGGGGCATAAGTCCATTGTTGATACTAAAAACATGATAACAGATAACGATCTTGAAATTGTAATGGCACAGAAAAAAAAATTGGATCCGCATAATATTTTTCGTTCTGATCTAACCGTTCAAAAATGACTCTGAACTAGTGATGCAGACCAATTTTTGCTAAACTTAGCACATGGGATCACCAAATCAAGATTTTAAAGACGCACAAGATATTTTAGTTGGTGGCGTTAATAGCCCAGTGAGAGCTTACAAATCTGTCGGAGGCGAACCATTGTTCGTTAAGTCAGGCAAAGGTGCACTGATTACAAGTCAGAACAACGAAACCTTAATTGACTATGTATTATCTTACGGGCCACTTTTAGCGGGACATGCACCAGAAAGTGTCATTGCTGATATTCATAACAGTATGATTAAAGGAACAACCTTTGGTGCACCTACAACCAATGAAACCAAATTGGCCAAGCTAATTCAGAAGTTTTTCCCATCATGTGAAAAGATTCGACTGGTAAATTCCGGTACAGAGGCCACAATGAGTGCCGTACGACTCGTGCGAGGTGCGACAAAGCGAGATGTTATTGTCAAGTTTGACGGTTGTTATCATGGCCATGTTGATTCTTTACTTGTTGCTACTGGTTCAGGCGGTCTAACCTTAGGCAAACCTTCAAGTGCCGGTATTCCAGAGGATGTCACAAAAAATACTCGAGTACTTCCATTCAACGATATCGAACAATTAAAAGCACTATTCAAAACAGAGGGTGCCAATATTGCAGCGATTATTATGGAGCCCATCTGTGGCAATATGGGAGTTGTGCCCGCTCAGAAAGAATTTCTTGAAGAATGTCGTCTCCAGTGCAACAAATACGGTGCATTATTGGTATTTGATGAAGTAATGACAGGGTTTAGAGCGGGCAAAAACGGTGCTCAAGGCGTATTCAATGTAACCCCGGATGTAACTTGTTTAGGCAAAGTGATTGGCGGCGGTTTGCCGTGTGCTGCATACGGTGGGAAAAAAGAAATAATGGATCATTTAGCACCAATCGGAGATGTTTACCAAGCGGGTACGCTTTCGGGTAACCCATTGGCCGTCTCTGCAGGAATTTCAATGATGCAGCTCATAGATCAGTATGGTATTTATGAAAAAGCTGAAGCACAATCCTTAAAATTAGTTTCGGGTATAAAAAAAGTCATTTCTAAAAACAAGGTTCCAATGCAGGTAAATGCTGTTGGCACCATGTTCACTGTTTTTTTCACTAACCACCCCATTAACAATGTTAATGATGTGAACCAATGTGATTTTAAAATGTTTAATCGTTATTTTCATTATTTAAAAAAACACAATATTTTAATTCCGCCATCTCAATATGAAGCTTGTTTTATTTCCTCAGAGCATAACGATAAACTTGTTAAAGAAACCCTAGAAGTAATTCAACGGTTTATTGATGAACATTTTTAAATGAGTTCATTTTTCATCTGAAAATGGGTTGTTTAATAAAATAAAGTGGTTGAAATGACAATATTAAAGGTTATGAAATTTCCGATCGATAACTGAGTCAAGATGAAGAAAAGTTCAATCTTGAAGACAGTATTTTACAGTTTTATTATCAGCATTTTAAGTGTCAGCTCTCTCTTAGTACATGCAAACTTTGACGAAAACGATTACGAATTAGCCATTGATGAAAAACGATATTCAGATGCTTTAACCATTCTAAATGATAAAGCAGATGAAAAGAGAACCATTCCTGAAAACGAATTAATTAGTGGACTAAAAGTCGTCATCGAGGTAAATGATTATGAATGGCCCAAAAATTCAATGGCATTAAAAGAGGACGAAGTTGAGCCTCAAATTTTGACGAGAACAAAAAAGTATTTAAACGCAGCGATTGATAATTATTTAAAAGGGCGAGCAGACATTACTCGCCAAATTTTAATTCAAATCATGTTTATATATCCAGACTATCCAAAAGCAAAATATTTTATGACCGCTGGACTTAACATGCCACCGGGAAGTTACAAAGTGAATGATCAAGTATTGAGATTAATTAAGCGTAGCGATAACTATTTTTATGGTGGCAACTATTTAAAGTCAGCAGAAGATTTAGAAGTATTATCAATTTTAGAAAGAGAAAACCCAATTGTATACGAAAAGTTAGGCTCAGCGTATTACATGATGAATAGTAAACAAAAAGCCATTGATGCCTGGACCACTGCAATCTTTTTTAATCCAGATAATAATAAACTCGAAGAGTTAATTAACAAAACAAAATCAGATTTAGTAAAGGAAGCCGAAGCCGGCTCACCTCTGGATCAAGCATCAGCAAATAAAGTTGTGATTGATGATCCTCAAGTGATGGGGGTATTTAAACGACAATCAGAAGCATTTGAACTTTTGAAAGATTTAAGAAAACAAGGCTTAACTGTCGGAATTCAGGAAAATGATGATGGGAAATGGGCAGTCCAAGTATCACGTAAAGAATTACAAGCAAAAAATGCAAAGAAAGGGAGTGAAGAATGAAGAATCAATGGATTGGAATTGGGGTTTTCTTAATAATGTCATTATCGATAAATGCCAATTATGTAGAAAAATCAACCTTAGAGGAAAATATCCAAATTAAATCACAGCACATTCTTGACACCATGTATGGCCCACATAATTTTTCTGTAACAGCCACTGTATTAATGGGACGAGAATCTTGGAATGTGAATTACACAGATAGAGCTGATATTTCTTACAATAAGAAACAAGATGTTCCAAGTGAAGAATATAAAATTTTACCTGGCTATTCAGCAATAAAGAATTTATCACCAAATGAAGCTGTTCAAATGCCGTTTAATTCTAGAATTTCTAAATCGGCGGCTCCCATTATAAAAATTACCTTGGACATTGTAACCAGTAAGCGATTGAGTCGAACAGATGTTAAAGCAGCAGATAAGATGCTAACAAAAATTCTCGCTTTAGATGATGAACGTGGCGATTCAATTAATTTTGTGTTTGAAGATTTCCCGCTCAACAACCAAACTGATGAAGTCAAAGTTGGGTTGCCAATTGAAGCAAAATTAATGATCGTTGTGTTAATTATCACTAGTATCTTTTTAATCATGTATATTGTGTTAAAAATGAAACAATTAAAGATAAATGAGGATGGTGTTAAAGCACAACTTGAGACGGCAAAGGCCACAGCTGCCTCAGCATCATCATCCAGTGATTCTGGTGTAACTGCAACACCTGACGCTCAACCATTAGCTCAAATGATGCCAACGGGTGGTAGTGATGATTCTGGAGGGTTCTTTAGTTTTGTGGGTCCTCATAATTCAAATCAATTTATAGAAGTCATAAAAAAGAATAATTTGCCTGTTGATCAATTATCAATGGTCTTATCTTATTTACAGCCAGCCATTTCAAAGAAAGTCATGGAGACACTTGAGGAAGCGCAACAAATCGAAATCATAAATGCATTAACTGAGGAAAAAATTGCGGATAAAGATGATTTGGAAGAGCTGGAAGGCGATTTAAAAAGTCAATTGGAATGTTCAGTAGGTGGAGCATCTGTACTAGGTGGTGTTATTGCCACATTTAATGATGCGTCTAAGAAAACATTCTTAGCATCAGTAGAATCTAATGCGGATATCTATCAAAAAATTAGACCTGATATTTTTATGTTTGAGGATCTAAGTTTACTGGATGACGGTGATGTTAAAAAATTAATTGGCGCATTAAATATTGAGGTTTTAGCCGCATCAATTGCAGCCGGTGAAGGCGCAGCGTCACAAAAATTAACGGCCAATTTAACAGGTGCAGCGGATGCAATGGTTAAACAGTTTATTGATCTTAAAAAAGAATCATTAACAGATGCTGATATCAGCAATGCTCAAAGTAAAGTCGTTCAACAAATGAAAGTATTAAGCGATCAAGGTGCTATTGATTTAGTATCCAAGCTAACCGGTTAGGAGGGAAAAGCAAAATGAATTTAATGGTAATGTTGGGGATGTCTGTTTGTATTTTTTGTCTGTTCTATGGCATTCCAGGACTATGGAGTAATCTTGGAATTTATTTAGATCCAAATTCATTTGTTTTAGTATTGGGAGGAACCATTGGGGCAGCTATTATTAGTACATCACCGAAGGATTTTGTATCCATATTAAAAATTGTGAGCGGGTACATGTATTTAAAGCGAAAAAATGTCGACAATTATCAAACCGTTCTTAAACTGGTTGAAATAGCAGAAGAGGCAAACCGCTCAGGAAAAGAAAATGTACTAGAAATGGGGAAGGAATATGGCGATGGGTTCCTTGATCGAGCCTTAACATTAATGGGGTCCGGACTGGAAGGTAGTTTCGTACAAGTAGCATTAGAAACAGATATTTTAGAAGAGAAAAAACGGCACATGAGAATTATCGCAATGGTTCGTGCTATGGGGTCATTTGCCCCGATGTTTGGCATGATGGGAACTGTAATGGGAGTAATGCAGGTTCTTCAAAATGTAACTGATATTGACGCCGTTGTTGCCGGTATGGGCTTAGCATTATTAACAACAATGTATGGCCTTATTATTTCAACGCTGTATTTTATTCCAATTACAAATAAATTGAAGTATTTAAATGATCAGGATGGAATGTCAAAAGAAATCATTATGGAGGGAACCATGGCAATCATGAACAATCAGATTCCATTAATGGTTGAAAAAAAGTTAATGGCTTACTTAAGTACTGCAGATAAATCGAAAAAGAAAGAGGAGTAATGGCCAAAAAAAATGATGTCCCTGAATTAGAAGAAAATGATAGTGAATTCTCAGCTGTATTTTCGGACTTAATGTCATTTTTAGCCGGATTATTTATTTTATTGTTTACGATAGTCAATAGTCAAAAAAATAGCCCTCAATATTTTGCCGAAATGCAAGTGAAATTTGGCGGGAAAAAAGTAGAGCAAGATCAACAAATAACAGCAGAAGATTTATTCGTGAGTGAAGTTAAAAATTACATACAAGAGGAGCAAATTTCTCAATACGCACTTATTCTAGTTGATGAACAAAAAATACGGTTAATTTTAAATGACCCTATCTTGTTTCAGTCAGGAACCGACATCCTTACTCGCAATTCAAAAGCGGTATTAAATGGGTTGACGCACATTTTAAAAAAAGTGAAAAACCCACTAATTATTGAAGGTCACACAGATGACATTCCCGTAAATAAAGGAGGGAAGTTCCGATCGAATTGGGATTTGGCGTATTTTAGAGCTGCAACAGTGGCAAACTATTTAATGGCGAAAGGTGTTAGTGAAAATCGAATGTCAATTTCTAGCTTTGGTGATCAACGTCCCTTAGCTCGGAAAAAAACATATCTTGCTCGAAAGAAAAATCGAAGAATTGAAATTAATGTGATTCGAGTCAAAGAACGTTAAAGTCTCTTTGATTATTTTCATTTATTCAGATAAAATTTTTATGAGGTGAATAAATGTCATTAACTAAAAATGGAACTGATTTTAAAATAAAAGATATAACGCTTGCTGAATTTGGACGCAAAGAAATTATATTAGCCGAACATGAAATGCCAGGTTTAATTGAGCTAAGAAAAAAATATGGAAAAGAGCAACCATTCAAAGGGTTGAAAATATCTGGATCACTACATATGACAATCCAAACTGCCGTATTGATTGAAACATTAACGGCACTTGGGGCAACAGTAAGATGGGCATCTTGTAATATCTTTTCAACACAAGATCATGCTGCAGCTGCAATCGCAAAAGAAGGGATTCCAGTCTTTGCTTGGAAAGGTGAAACACTTGAAGAATATTGGTGGTGCATGGAGCAAGCGATGGTTTTTCCAGATGGCACCGGGCCGGATTTAATTGTTGACGATGGTGGCGATGCGACCATGCTGGTACATAAAGGCAAAGAGTGTGAACAAGATCCAAACTTGTTGCATGAAATATCTGAAAATAAAGAATTAATGATTGTGCTAGACCTATTGAAAGATTCGGTTGAAAAGTACCCCAATCGGTGGACCAATATTGCAGATAAAATCATTGGTGTTTCTGAAGAGACAACAACGGGTGTGTTACGACTAAATCAATTGTTTGAAGAAGGAAAATTATTGTTTCCAGCGATTAATGTAAATGATTCAGTAACTAAATCCAAGTTTGACAATTTATATGGTTGTCTTGAGTCCCTAGCAGATGGGATTAAACGAGCAACAGACATTATGATTGCCGGTAAAACAGTTGTGGTTTGTGGATATGGTGATGTAGGTAAAGGGTGCGCTCAGTCAATGAGAGGTTTTGGAGCAAAAGTAGTTGTTACAGAAATAGATCCGATTTGTGCACTTCAAGCGTCCATGGCTGGTTACGAAGTCAACACCATTGAAAATGTGATTGATAGAGCGGATATTTTTGTTACAACAACAGGTAACAAAGATGTGATTCGATTGGATCATATGGTAAAGATGAAAGATAAGGCAATTGTTTGTAACATTGGTCATTTCGACAATGAAATACAAGTTGAGCAACTAGAAACGTACAATGGGATTCGCAAAGAAAACATTAAAGATCAAGTAGATGAGTACTTATTTCCTGAAGGACACAGTATTATTTTATTAGCAGAAGGTCGGTTAGTGAATTTAGGGTGTGCTACAGGACACTCTTCGTTTGTTATGAGTACGTCATTCACAAATCAAGTACTTGCACAAATCGAGCTAGTTAAAAATGATTATGAGCTCGGTGTTTTTGTGCTTCCAAAAAAATTAGACGAAGAAGTTGCACGTTTGCATCTAGACAAGTGTAATGTGGTCTTAACTGAACTATCTAAAAGTCAGGCAGATTACATTAACGTAGATGTTCAGGGCCCTTACAAACCAGAAGCTTACCGTTATTAATAGTTAAAAGGGGGGGGGACATTATCCGCCAAAGATAGGTGAGTTTAAAAAATCGTCATTCGATTGAGATTGTTTAAGCAGTTTTATTAATTCTTCCATGGAGTTTTCGCCATCCAAGTTTTTACGAAGCAAAAACGATTTCTTTAATGTTGATTCACCCAGTAAAATTTCTTCTTTTCGTGTACCAGAATTTAGAATATCAATTGCCGGGAAGACCCTTCGATTAGCGAGTCGACGATCAAGATGAATTTCCATATTTCCAGTACCTTTAAACTCTTCAAAAATAATATCGTCCATTCGTGAACCTGTATCTATTAATGCTGTTGCAATAACAGTCAAACTTCCGCCATTTTCTATTTTCCTTGCACCACCAAAGAAGCGTTTTGGCTTATGAAGGGAACTGGGGTCAAGTCCGCCAGATAAAGTCCGGCCAGATGGCGGAACAACAAGGTTATATGCTCGTGATAGCCGTGTAATGCTATCAAGTAAAATAAGAACATCTTTGCCACTTTCAACCAGTCGTCGAGCACTTTCAAGAACCAATTCAGCCACTTTTACATGTTGCTCAGGGGGTTCATCAAATGTGGAATAAATAACCTCGCCATTGATCGATCGTTCCATATCGGTAACTTCTTCTGGTCGTTCATCGATTAATAAAACTTTGATTAAAACTTCAGGATGGTTTTGTGCAACTGCATTGGCAATTTCTTTCATTAAGCTTGTTTTACCAGCTTTTGGTGGTGAAACAATTAATGAGCGCTGCCCTTTTCCAATTGGGCAAAGAATATCCATGATTCGTCCTGATATAAGGTCTGGGTCGGTTTCAAGTTTAAGTTGTTCATACGGATAAACTGGAATCAAATTTGTAAACAATGTCCGAGATGATATTGTCTCAGGTTGTTCAGAATTGATACTTTCAACACGCAATAAAGAAAAGAATCGTTCATTTTCTTTTGGTGGCCGGACCATACCAGAAACTAAGTCACCGGTTTGTAATTGAAATTTTCTTATTTGAGTATTTGAAACATAAATGTCTTCTAAACTGGGTAAATAATTATTGGTTCTTAAAAACCCAAACCCATCTGTAATAATCTCCAAACACCCTTGTGCTTTAATTAGGCCATTGGCATTGGGATTGGATTGTAAAATTTTGAAAATCAAGAAATCACCTTACCACTCAATCAATCAACAATTCAACTTTCCTAGTTCATATTCTGTTAACACTATTAAG
>MDTB01018725.1_pt1 | contig 12463 bp, 9 predicted proteins | sample 811161 | NCBI WGS metagenome assembly MDTB01 (sample SAMN05326650, study PRJNA326480) | marine metagenome | isolation source: seawater | place: Mediterranean Sea | collected 2009 | reverse complement strand
TAGAAATTTTAAATTCTGAAGATGCCAAGAAAAAGGAGCCTTTTGTAAAATGTAAAAATGCCCTATGGGTTCCTAGTACAGGTATAGTTGATTCTCATGGACTTATGCAATCATTAGAAAATCATTGCCAAGCTAAAGGAGTAGTTGTTCAGTATAATTCAGAGATAACTTCTTTATCTTACAGTTCAGGAATCTACAATCTTATGATTGGTGGAGAAGAAACGATAGTTAAATCAAAATGTGTAATAAATTCAGCAGGACTTTGGTGCGAGTCTGTAGCAAAAATGTTGGGAATAAGTGATTATAATTTGCACTATTGTAAAGGCGATTACTATGGCACCAAATCGGTTCAAAAATATAACTGCCTAATCTACCCCTTGCCTGAAAAATTTGGCCTTGGTATTCATTCAGTTATCCAATTAGATGGTTCTGTAAGTTTTGGCCCTAATGCATATTACGTTGATAAATTAGATTACAGCATAGATTCTAGATTTAAAGAAGAATTTTACAAGTCGATTAACAAATATTTGGACATCTCTAAAGATGATTTGTATCCCGATTATACAGGTATAAGGCCTAAACCTTTCGGAGCTAACGATGAGCCTAAGGATTTTGTTATTAAAAATGAGCAAGGTAAAGGCTTTCCAAATTTAATAAATTTAATAGGAATAGAATCGCCGGGGTTAACTTGTTCTTTATCAATTGGGAAATATGTTAAAGAAATTATAGATTACTAGGATAAAACCGTGCACTATAAATAGGAGAATACAGGTCGTAAATCCTAGTGGATAAAGCTAGCTGCAAAGAGCAGAGACGTATTTGCGTTACCCCGAATGGACTTTGACTAGGGAGTCGAAGGGTGACAGGGAGAGGTAGTGCAAGGAGCGTAAGCGCTTTATTTCAACTAAATAATCATGAAAGCAGTCATTCCAGCAGCAGGACTTGGTACAAGATTTTTACCATTAACTAAAGCCCAACCAAAAGAAATGCTTCCAGTTGTAAACAAGCCTACCATTCAATGGGTTATTGAAGAGGCAGTGGATGCAGGAATAAAGGATATTGCAATAATAACTGGAGATCATAAACAAGCAATAGAAAATCATTTCAAACCTATGGAAAGATTAGAAAGGGTATTAGAAAAAGCAGGTAAAAATGAAGAACTCAAAGAAATAAAAAAAGTTAATGAATTGGCAAATTTAGAATTTATAATTCAAGAAGAGCAAAAAGGATTAGGTCATGCAATACTTTGTGCCGAAGAATTTGTAGGAGATGACTCTTTTGCCGTTTTATTAGGAGATACAATATGTACAGGTAATCCTAATTGTACAAAAGGGTTGGTAGAATTATTCAAAGAAAGGCAGTCTAGTGTTTTTGCAGTAGAAAAAATAACAAAAGAAGAAACAAAGAGATATGGTATAGTTTCTGGAAAAGAAATAAAACCAGGATTAATGCTTGTTGAGGATTTAATTGAAAAACCTGAACCTGACGCAGCACCCTCTCTTCTTGGTATACAAGGCAGATATGTTTTTACTCCTGAATTATTTGTTCATCAAAAGAATACAAGAAGAGGAGCTGGCGGTGAGATACAACTTACAGATGCGATGCAATCTTTAGCACAAGAGAGTAAAATGTTTTCATGGACTTTTGAAGGCAGAAGATATGATATTGGAACAATGAAGGATTGGTTTCAATCACACATTGAATTATCTGCTAAATCTGAATTCTCACCCATATTAACTGAGGTCATATCTAAATTATGAGGTTTTTAGTTACAGGTGGTGCTGGTTTTATCGGCTCAACACTTTGCAGAAGATTGTTATCTAATGGCCATTCAGTAGCTTGTTTAGATGATTTGAGTACAGGCAAATATAAAAATATAGAGGAATTAGAAGAATTACCTGAGTTTGAATTTTTCAATCATGATTTAACAAAGCCTTTCTTTCCAGATAAAATTGATGCAATTTTCAATTTAGCATGTCCAGCTTCCCCTGTCCATTATCAATATAATCCAATAAGGACACTCAAAATGGGTACACTTGCAATGTATAATGTTCTTGGAATGGCTGCACGGTTAAATATACCAATATTACAATCATCTACTTCAGAAATCTATGGGGATCCGCTAGTTCATCCACAAGTTGAAACATATTGGGGAAATGTGAATCCAATAGGCCCGAGAGCATGTTATGATGAAGGTAAGAGAGTTGCCGAATCTTTATGTATTGCATATAGAGAGCACCATAATGTAAATATAAGAATAGCACGGATATTCAATACATACGGTCCGTACATGGATCCGGAAGATGGGCGTGTTGTTAGTAATTTTATAGTTCAAGCACTTAGAGGTTCAGATTTGACGGTTTATGGTGAGGGGCAGCAGACGCGAAGTTTTTGTTTTGTAGACGATTTAGTTGAAGGATTAATAGCTCTAATAAATTCAGATTATACCGAACCTGTAAATCTAGGTAATCCGATAGAACATTCAATATCTGAACTTTCTGAAATTATTATTGAAAAGATAGATAGCCCTTCTAAAATAATATACAATGATTTACCTGTTGACGACCCTAAAAAAAGACGTCCAGACATTACGCGTGCTACTGAAATATTGGGTTGGAAACCAAATATTTCACTTGATGAAGGATTAGAAAAAACTATACTGTGGTTCAAAAACCAGATTTAGTATGAAAATAGCTTATTTAGTATCATTTGCCCCTAGTTTCTTAGCAGAATATGGGGCTGAGAGGCCACCTCGTGGAGGTGGTGGTGCAGAATTTCTTACTTTTAAAGTTGGTGAGGAGATTCAAAAAAAAGGTCATAAAGTAACTTTAATATCAAGGCACTATTCCAATTTGCCACTTTTTGAAGAGAAAGGTAATTATAAAATATATAGAATAAGGACAATCAATATACCTTTTCTCAGGACATTTTTTTATATCTTTTCAGTTTTTAGTCTTCTTAGAAGTATAAGGCCAGACATTGTATCGGGACAAGGCGCTCTTCAAAATGGTTTTATGAGCTCTTTATGGGGTCGGATTTCACCAGCAATATCTTTGATTCATGTTATGGGTAGCGATGTCAATTCCTCTCCTGATTGGTATAAAAAAACTATACTTAGACTATCATTAATCATGTCAGACAAGACGATTGTCTTGAATCAAGGATTAAAACAAAAAGTGAACAATATCCAAACAGGTTTAGATCTTTTCATAGTTCCCGTAGGGGCAGAATTAGATAGATTCAATTTTGTGAATAAGCAAAAGGCACGTAAAGAATTAAAATACAAAAGTGATGAAAATTTAATTATTTTTGTAGGAAGACTTACAGAATCCAAAGGAGTGAAATATCTAATTTTAGCATTTAAAAAATTATTATCTAATATTCCAAATACCCATTTGATTATAGTAGGAGATGGTGAGCAAAAAAATGCTCTGGTTCGAATGTCCAAAAAACTAAGCGTAGATAATAAAATCGATTTCATAGGTTATTTAGAAAGCGATCAAATTCCATTGTACCTTATTGCTTCTGATTTATTTGTTTTACCCAGCATGTCTGAAGGCTTTCCTCTGGTAATTGTAGAGGCCTTTGCAGCATCATTGCCAGTAGTGATTACTAATGCTTGGGATTCAGAATTTTTGTTTCAGGATGGGCATAATGGATTCGTAGTTGAACCTAAAGACTCATACCAACTTTATGATTCCATCTTCAAAATTATGACTAATGATTCCCTTTATGATACAATCAGTAATAATAATAAGACAGCTAGTACTAATTATTCATGGGAAAAAATTTCTAATAATTTAGAAGAAATCTATTTGGGAGTTGAATATAAAAATGCCTAATTATCAAAAAATACGTACAGGAGTTATAGGGGTCGGTAGTATGGGTCAAAACCATATAAGAATATATAGTGAGCTATCAAATTTAGTTGGAATTACTGATATTGATTCTAAAACGGGTAGTTATTTAGCTGAAAAATGGGACGTGCCTTTCTACGATAATCTAGATGATTTACTTGAAAATGTTGATGCAGTTACTATTGCCACCCCTACGTTTACACACTGCAATATAGCCGAAAAAGTAGCCTCCAAAGGCGTTCACGCTCTGATTGAGAAACCATTAGCACTCAGTACGGACGAATCAAAACAAATTATTCATGCATTTGAAAATAATGATTTAGTTTTATCGGTCGGGCACATTGAAAGACATAATCCAGTTATTAACGTGGCTAAAGAAAAGTTGCAAAATGGAAGCTGGGGAAGGCTAATTACCATGACCTCAAAAAGAGTTTCTAGATATCCTAAAAGAATTAAGGATGTAGGTGTCGTGTTTGATATAGGAATTCATGATTTAGATATCGTGAGGTTCTTGGCATCATCTGAGGCTAGAAAGATATATGCAATCGGGGGGAGAATTGAATATCCTGATAAAGAAGATCACGTTTCAATTTTGATGGAATTTGAAAATGGTATTAAGTCATTTTGCGAATCAAACTGGTTGACTCCATTAAAGGTTCGAAAACTTAATCTGATTTGTACAAAAGCCTATGTTTTGTTAGATTATATGAATCAGACAGTTGAAGTATACAATTCAAATTTTGTTGATATTGATAATAGTAACCTTTGGAATGTAGAGCAAAATATTAATAAAGAAAGCATAGAGATTATAAAAGAAGAACCCCTCAGACTCGAACTTTTAGACTTTCTAAAGGCTGTTTCAAATCCCTCAGAACATAAACCACTTGTCAGTGGGAATGATGGTTTGCAAGCCGTTCAATTAGCTGAATCGGTCGTCCAAAAAATAAGTGAGCAATAATTTGATTACAATAATACTAATCTCCTTTAGTTCTTTTGTTATTTCTTATGTTTTATCCCATCTGTTTCTTAATTATATTAAAATAGATTTGATAGATAAACCAGGTAAACGTAGAATACATAAAACACCTAGGCCACTTATTGGCGGTATAATAATTTATTTGGTTATAACGCTATTACTTGCAATTACAAATTTAACAGAACCATATAATAAGTTTATTTTGTTTGGTTTAATGCTATTTTTTCTAGTAGGTCTTCTAGATGATTATTTAGATTTATCTAGTTTATATAAATTTAGTTTTCCAGCTATTTTTTCTATTCTTTGCTCTTACATTTACACATATTTTTATCTACCTAATTCTGATTTTTTTATTTTTCTACTAATCTCTTTTGCCATTTTTTTTACAGTAAATGCATTCAATTTAGTAGATGGTATGGATGGTCTTTGTATATCAATTTCAATATTTAGTTTTTTTATTTTTGCAATTTTTTGTTTTCTTCAATCATTAGATTTTCTTTTTTTAGTATCTTTGATAAGTTTCTTTAGCCTTATTGCATTGTTTATATTTAACAAACCACCTGCTAAATATTTTTTAGGAGACTCAGGCACACACCAATTGGGTTTTCTAGTTGCCTGCATATGTTTAAAAATTTTTATGACCGAGAATAGTGGGGAAAATATCACAGAATATGTTATAAACGATTTAGATCTCATAATATTCCTTATTATGATATTAGGATATCCTATGTTTGATGCAGTATACACACCATCATACAGATTATATCATAAAAAGCGACCTTGGATTGGAGATATGAATCATCCCTATCACAAACTAAGGCTGTTGGGATATAATCATTTTCAAATTTTAATATTTATAAATATAATTCATATCGTTATGATTTCTTTGGCACTCATGTTCTTTTTTTACAGTAATTTCTTTTATCCTGTCATTTTAGTAATTTTACTTTTATGTGTAGCAAAGTTTTTAGGTAGGGCAGAATTTGATAAACTGGAAAGAATGATAGAAACGGAGAAATAAATGAAAATATTAATAACTGGAGCAACAGGTTTTTTAGGAAGAGCACTCGTCGATTATTATTATCAAAATAATAATGAAAAGTGGATAAGATCTAATTTAGTACTATTGGGTCACAGCGAGAAAAGAGCAGATTTCCTACGTCGTAAATATAATGTTGAGGTCTTAGTTGGCGATGTTAATAATAAATCTTTTCTAGAGAAAATCTTCATAAATAATAAAGTTGAAAAAGTAATCCACTCTTCTGCTGTAAAATACGTTTCAGTATCTAATGAGAATCCAACATATACTATTGAAACAAATGTTTTTGGTAGTTACAATATTCTAACACTTTGTCAAAAATATGGCGTTAGTAATCTAGTGGGCATTAGTACAGATAAGGCCATAAATCCTACAACAATTTATGGTATGACTAAAAAACTTATGGAAGAAATGTATCTTGAACATGGTTTTACAATAGTTTCCGGAGTAAATTTCTTTGGTTCTTCAGGTAGTGTTTTAGATGTATGGTTTGAACAATTTAAGACTAAAAAGGCATTAACTTTAACTGATAAATCGTGTATTAGATATTTTGTGGAAATTGAAGATGTCGCTTCTATAGTAGTATCTTCTTTTGGTAAAAATGAGATAGTAGCGCCTGAGAAAGTGTTGAGAGTAAAAATAGGCGATTTATTAGAAATTTTTATGGAATCTTTTGATTATTCTGAATATATCGAAACGGGCCTTCTTCCTGGAGAAAAGATTGAAGAAGAATTATCTCTAGGAACCAATATTGTCGATGCAAAATCTGAAGATTTAAGGAAAATGATTAGCAAATGGAAATTGCATAACTATTATTAAATTTAGTAGTTTTAAATTTTAATATGAAATTAACAGTTGGTATCCCTACCTATAATGAAGAAGATTCAATAGTCGATTGTATAAAATCATGTTTTAATCAAACATATCCTCCAGATGAAATAATAGTAGTAGCTTCAGGCTGTACTGATAAAACTGTCCCTAATATTGAAGAATTAATGAATGAAGACGAAAGAATTAAACTAGTAGTTGAAAAAGAGAGAAATGGGAAAATATCGGCTATAAATTTAATACTGTCTAAATCCAAAGGCGATATAGTAGTACATACTGATGGAGATGTATTATTATCGAATGATTCTTTAGAGAAACTAGTTTACTACTTTGATAAATATCCATTCGTCTCTTCTGTATCCGGCACTTGCCAGATTGTTGAAAATAAATCCAGAATATTTTATGAGTGGTCCAAAAAAACTGTTAATATCCTAAATAGAAATAAGGCAAAACTATTCAAAGAAGGTAACTTTTTTCATTTATGTGGTTATATTTTTGCACATAGGAAAGGAGCAATTACAAATGTTCCTCAAGTTAAGGGAGCTACAGACGCAACAATGGGTAGCATTTTGAAATCGAAGGGGAAAATTATTTTTGATCCTTCCATCATTGCATATGTTAAACACACAAATAATGTTCGAGATTTTATTAGGCAGAAGGCACGTATAAGATATGGTTTTTTGTGCTTAAATGAATCACACGATTCTAATAGAACAGCTTCCTCAGAATTAGTATTTATAAGGACTTTATTTACCAATAATAATCTAAAAGTTAATATTGGTTTTTTATTCATATGTCTTTTATATCTTGCAAGTTGGTTGAAAGCACATTATTGGTTTAGTCGCGAGGTCACATTAAACGAGGTCTGGAAACCAGTTATTTCCACAAAATAAAGATGAAAATATCAATATTTGGACTAGGTTACGTCGGTAGTGTCTCTGCAGCCTGCTTTGCATCTATGGGTCATGAAGTAATCGGTGTCGATTTAAAAAGTGAAAAGAATAATATAATAAATTCTGGAAGATCTCCCGTTTATGAAAAAGGATTAGACAAGCTAATAAAAGAATCTGTAGAAAATGAGAGACTATTTGCTACGGACGATATAGATAGTGCAGTAAATAAAACGGAAATTTCTTTAGTGTGTGTAGGGACACCAAGTTCTCCAGAAGGCCAAATAAATTTAAATCATGTTATCAACGTTTGTAAGGATATAGCCATATCTCTTAAGTCAAAAAAAACGAATCACATTATACTGATAAGAAGTACAATAGTACCTGGGACTATCGAAAACAAATTACTTCCTTTAGTTGAAAAGTATTCAGGTAAAGCATCAGGAAAGGATTTTTCAATAATAATGAATCCAGAATTCTTGAGAGAAGGGTCTGCTATTGATGACTTCTTCAACCCTGAACGAATTGTAGTGGGGGCTAAAGATTTGCACAATATTGAAAAAGTTAGAAATTTGTATAAAGGTAATAAAAAATACCAAGTCCAAGCATCTTTTCATCACGTCCCGATTAAATTGGCCGAAATGATTAAATTTACGGAAAATAGTTACCATGCCTTGAAAGTGGCATTTGCAAACGAGATAGGTGTTATTTGTAAGAGTACTGGTGTGGATAGTCAAAAATTAATGGAACTTTTTTGTAAAGATAAGAAACTAAATTTGTCTTCTTATTATTTCAGACCCGGATTTTCTTTTGGTGGTTCTTGCTTACCAAAAGATTTGAAAGGATTAAATGCGATAGCCAATGATTTTGAGCTAAAAGTCCCTCTTCTTAATTCAATAGAATTTAGTAACCAAATTCATACGGACAGAGCTATCAATCTTATTAAAAAAACTAAATGCAAAAAAATTGGTTTCATTGGTATTTCTTTCAAAGCAGATACTGACGATATACGTGAAAATCCGATTATCGAAGTTATAAAAAGTGTAAGCAAAAGCTCAGACTCTAGTTTATATCTGTATGATGACAAGGCTAAGATTGATGATTTATTTTCTCAAGAAAATATTTATGTAGAGAAGAGCTTTGATGTATTAATTAAAAAAGTTGAAGTATTAGTATTTTCTAATTACTCTGAAAGATATGAGTCTATGATTAATAATTCAGATTGCCTAATAATAGATTTAAACCGTTCAATTTCAGATTCCTATGAAACATTAACTTTAGTATGAATAAAAGTTTTTACCTATTGAAATATAAAAGATTAAAGCAAAAGAATATTACTAATATATTAACAACAATTGCTAAAAGAACTCCGCGATATATTAGAAATAGAAAATTATTTTATGACGTTAATAACGATGATAAGTTTTGCAAGAATTTAATACCTGGAAAAATTAGAAACCAGCCTGTAAACAAATTCGGTTGTAATTTGTTTAGCCCATCTAAAAAAAATAATATCGACAATGATTTTTCAAGGCTATTTGACACGAAAAAAATAATATCAAAAGCAGATAAAATTATTAGCAATAAAATGCAAATTTTTAACAAACCAGTTAATTATATTTCTGGTTTCCCATCATGGAATTCTTCAATAGATAAATCTTCAACTTGGCCCTTGAAAGAGTACACAAGAATAAACTATCAAGATTATAGGAAATATGGAGATCCTAGATATGCTTGGGAACTCAATCGTTTTTTACATTTGATAGACTTAGGAAGAGCATCTTGGTTGACTTTAAATAATAAATATTCAAAAAGAATTTGTGAAGAAATAAATAATTGGATAATCGAAAACCCCTTCTTATATGGAATCAATTGGGTTGAGGGAATAGAAGTTGGTATTCGTTCGATAAACTGGGTAATAACTTTTGATTTGATTTCCAAAACTTCTAGTATAGATAATGTACTTGATTCTTTCGTAGAAACTCTTTATCTTCACGGTTATTATCTTGAAGAAAATTTATCTGATAAATGGATAACAAACAATAATCATATAATTGCTGAATTAGCAGGTCTTGCTTTCATAGGTAATTTTTTTAAGAATTACAGTTTTGGACAAAAGTGGTTCAATTTTGCTTTAGATAATTTAATATTAGAATTAGAAAACCAGGTAATGGATGATGGTTTTATTTGGGAATCTTCTACTGGCTATCATAAATTTGTAACAGAAATGATTTATTTAGTTGAAAGATTAGCATCTAAAGAGAATGACCCGCGTTCAAAAGTTTTGAAGAAAATTTTAGATCCTATGTTGATTGCTTTACATTATTCTATTAAGCCTAATGGTGATATCTGCAGAATCGGAGATTCAGATGACGCAGTCGTTTTGAAATTTTCAAACAATACTAATTTTCCTGACTTTTTGAATTCAGCCAGTATCTCCTATTCAGATGATAATCTTTTCTTTGGTAAAGAACATAGTGAATATTCTTTTTGGATTAATGGATATAGCGTAGTACCTAAAGAAACTAATAAAGAACAATTCAAAGTCTTTTCTGACTCAGGACTTATTTTTTATAACAACATTTTGAATGGCGAGAAGTTTTGGTGTTGTTTTAATGCTGGGAATCAACACGAAAAATATTTAGGTGCAGGGCATAGACATGCAGATATTCTTAGCCTTAATGTAAATCTTAATGGTAATGATTTGATAGTTGATAGTGGAACTTATAAATATTTCGACAGTAAAGTCATTCGTGATTATTTTAAAGGTACGATTGCTCACTCCACTACAAATATAAGAAATAAATCCCAAATTAAATTTAAGGAAAGGTTTGAAACATCTCTAAAGTACAATGCCATTTCAAAAATTACATTTATCGATAAAGAGAATTATAAAGTAACTGCAGAACACGATGGTTATGTGAAAGATTTCTCTACAATTTTAGAGCGGAATATCAGCTTTAGCGAAAAAGTAGAAATTATAGATTCTAGTAGATCCTCAAATAATAATCAGACAAACGTAAATTTGGTAATACCTTTTGATGTAAAAACAGAGATAATTAATGATAATTGTGTTATTTTAAATGACTTGTTTGAGATAATAATCAAAACTGAAAACGTTAAAACACGTATTTATGATAGTTTTTTATCTAAAAGTTATGGAGTTTTACGTAAATGCAAAATAGTACAGTTTACGTCAGCAGATAAACAAATTAAAACAGATTTGAAAATTAGGAATAATTAAAATGAAAGAATTAGTAAAAAATAACAATTCAGGTGACATTGAGATAATTGAAGTTCCACCACCTAAATTACTCAAGGGTGGCGTCTTGGTTCGAACTAATTTTTCAGCATTGAGTATAGGCACAGAATTGGCTTCTATTGAAATAGCTCGGAAAAGCCTCATAGAAAAAGCTAGAGAGAGGCCCGAGGACTTGAAAAAAGTCCTATCTTTGGCAAAGAAAGAGGGATGGCTAAATGCTTACAAAAGAGCAATTGAAAGACTTGAAACACCCTCAATATTAGGATATTCCAGTTCAGGAACAGTTGTTGATGTTTGTGAAACAGTTAAAAAAATTAAGGTAGGAGATTTAGTTGCTTGTGGCGGAAACAAATATGCAGGTCATGCAGAGATAATATCAGTACCAAGTAATCTTTGTGTCAAAATACCAAATGGGGTTAAACCTGAGCATGCAGCATTTACTACAATAGGATCAATAGCCCTTCAAGCCGTTCGCCAATCAAAATCCAATTTGGGTGAAAATGTGTTAGTAATAGGCCTTGGTTTGGTAGGTCAACTTACAATACAAATTCTCAAGGCTTCAGGTTGCAACCCTATAGGAATTGATATTGATAAAGAGAAAGTTAGATTTACGAATAAAATTTGGGAGGTTCCTGCTTTTTACAGAAATGATAACTTCAAAAATGAAATTAATAATTTAACTAATGGCCATGGTGTAGATAATGTAATAATAACTGCAGGAACTAAAAGTAATGATCCCATTGAAACGGCTATAGATATTTTAAGAGATAGAGGAAGTATTACAATTGTTGGGCAGATCTCCATGAATATAGATTGGTCCAAAGCGTATCACAAAGAGATATCTGTTAATTTATCACGTTCGTATGGTCCCGGTAGATATGATTCCAATTATGAGGAAAAAGGAATAGATTATCCAATAGGTTATGTTCGCTGGACTGAAAAAAGAAATATGGAATCGTTTCTCAAATTGATTAAATCAAAGAAAATTGTTTTAGATAAATTAATAAGTAAAACATATGATTTTTCAGATTCAGTAGAAGCATATCAAGATTTGATAGACAATAAAAAATTATTATTGGGGGTTGTTTTTGATTACAAAAACCTTCCATCTCAAAAATTAGAGACTATTAATTATAATAAATCTCCACAGCCAGTCTCCAAATCGAAATTAAAGGTAGGCTTCATAGGGGCAGGAAATTATTCAAAAGCATATTTGATTCCAAATTTTTTAAGTAATAAGCATATCATTCCAGGAGGTATTTGCACATTTAATGGTCGAAATTCTGACTTCATCGGAAAAAAGTATAAATTCGATTATTCTACATCAAATCCAGATAAAATCATAAATGATAATGACTTAATAATTATTTCTACAAGGCATGATAGTCACTCACAATTGGTAATTGATTCTTTGAAAGCTAACAAACATGTTTTTGTAGAGAAACCATTGGCCATTGATTCTAGGGGTCTAGAATCTGTAATTCAAACTTATAATAATTCTGAAGGCTCTTTAATGATTGGTTACAATAGGAGATTTTCCCCATTAACACTCCATGCCTTGAAATTTTTAAGAAAAAGTACAAGTCCTCTTATGATTAATTACAGAATTAG
>MDTB01034308.1_pt1 | contig 12464 bp, 12 predicted proteins | sample 811161 | NCBI WGS metagenome assembly MDTB01 (sample SAMN05326650, study PRJNA326480) | marine metagenome | isolation source: seawater | place: Mediterranean Sea | collected 2009 | reverse complement strand
TTCAATGAAACCATATCCTTTAGTGCCATTGAACCACTTTACTTTACCTTTTAGTGTACTCATATTATTTACTTTTCCTTATTTGTTATTAACTATAGTTAGTTATTACTAACCATGTTTCTTAAATAGATTTGCGTTTGAAATGTCAATAGATTTATCAAATAAATTAATTAAAGTGTTTTTTTGCAACAGTAATTAATAGATAAATGATACTAAAGTAGCTATTATTACTGTTCCGACACCTAGGTATATCAATTTATTTTCATTTAAGTGAGATTTGATTTTCTGAAAGCTGGTCTCTTTGTAGCTTAAGCCTAGGCTTTCTTTATCACTAATTTTGCCAAAACCACGCTCTCTACCAATCTGAAGAAATTTATTTTTTCTATGCTCAAATACTTCTTCCTTTGAAAAGTTTTCAAAATTATGCAAATTTTTTATTATAGAATGTTTTATATCAAGCGCTATGGCATCTAAATCTCGGTGGGCTCCGCCTAATGGTTCTTCAATGACTTCATCTATTATTCCTAATTTTAATAAATCTTTCGCTGTCATTTTCATTGCCTCTGCAGCAATTAAAGACTTACTAGGATCCCTCCATAAAATTGAGGCGCAGCCTTCTGGTGAAATAACAGAATAGATTGAATTTTCTAACATGATAACTTTATTTGAAGAAGCCAAAGCTATAGCTCCTCCAGAACCACCCTCTCCTATAATAATAGAAATATTTGGAACTCTTAATGACATACAACATTCTATAGAATTTGCTATCGCTGAAGCTTGACCTCTTTGTTCAGCTCCAATTCCTGGATAAGCTCCTGGCGTATCGATAAAACTTACAATAGGAATCTTAAATCGATCTGCTAATTTCATTAGACGAATACATTTACGATAACCTTCAGGACTCATCATGCCAAAATTTCTTTCAATTCTGGAATTTAAATCTTCTCCTTTTTCCTGGCCAATAATCAAAACAGATTTATTATCAATTAAACCAAAACCAGCTATCACAGATTTATCATCGCCAAAAAATCTATCTCCAGATAACAAAGTAAATTTTGTGAATATTTTATTTATATAAAATTTTGCTTTTGGTCTATCTTCATGTCTAGCTACTAAAGTTTTTTGCCAACTATTCAAACCTCCATAGATAATTTTAAGTTTATCATTTATTTCGTTTTGCGTTTGTTGAATTTTTTTAGTATCTACTTCAGAAATACCTTCAGAACCAAAAGGGCTTTTTAATTCCTGCATTTTGTCTTCAAGTGCTTTAATTTCTCTCTCAAATTCTAGATAGTTTTTCATAAATATCTCTAATATTATTCTACTATTAATAGAATTCAAATAAGTCAATAAATTGTCTTAAAATATTGTGATTAATTTACATTTGACATTAAGATAAAGCTAATACAAATTGTAGAAAACGGGAGAGACTAATTAATTTTAGCGCCGAAGGAGCAACCACCCCGGAAACTCTCAGGCAAAAGGACCGTAAAAAAATGTTAAATTCTGGAAAGAGATAATATCTCACCGAAGGGGCAAATCTCTCAGGTGCCAATACAGATGGGGTAGAATTGGTACTATATGAATTATATTAAAATAGAAGAACTTGAAGTAAATAATTTATTACTTGAATTTATTAATAAAGAAGTTCTACCAGGTACAAATCTTAAGCCTGAAATATTTTGGAAAAATTTTTCCAAAACGATTTATGAATTAACTCCTATAAATAAAACACTATTAAAAAAGAGGGAAGACATTCAAAATAAAATAAACGATTGGCACAAGAATAATTCAGGAAAAGAATTAAATAAAACTGAATATATTAAATTTTTAAAATCAATTTCATACATTGTTGACTCAAAGGAAGATTTTCAAATTGATACTGCTAATACAGATGAAGAAATTAGTTCAATAGCGGGACCTCAGCTAGTTGTTCCTGTAGACAACGCTCGTTATGCTTTGAACGCAGCTAATGCTAGATGGGGAAGTTTATATGACAGTTTGTACGGCACAGATGCCATCCCTGGAGAAAGAGGTAGTTCTCACAATAAGGTTAGAGCTCAAGAAGTAGTTGCGCATGTCAAAGAATTTCTAGACCAGATTTTTCCAATAAATGGAGGAAAATGGGAAGATGTGTCCAAGGTGTTTGTTGAAGGAGAAAAATTAATATTAACGATTGATGAAAATAGAAAATTTTTAAAACAGGAAAACAAATTTATTGGTTATAACGGAAAAAAAATGGAACCAACTTCTATTTTGTTAAAAAACAACAATTTACACGTAGATATTATTTTAAATCCAGATAGCTTAATGGGAAAAGAAGATAAAGCTAATATTTCAGATATAATAATTGAGTCAGCTATTTCTACTATTATTGATAACGAAGACTCGGTTGCAGCAGTTGACGCTGAGGATAAGGTCAAATGTTATAGAAATTGGCTAGGCTTGATGAAAGGTAATCTTGAAGTTGAAGTAGAAAAAAACGGAAAAACATTTTTAAGGAAACTCAATAAAGATAGAAATTATATCTCTAAAGATGGAAAACAAATAACTCTAAAAGGCAGAGGTTTATTATTAAATAGAAATGTTGGTCACTTAATGACTAATCCTGCAATAAAACTTAAAGATGGTTCGGAAATTCCAGAAGGAATATTAGATGCATTTGTAGCTACTCTTTGTGCTTTACATGATTTTAAAAACAAAAATAATTCAAGTAAAGGTTCGGTTTATATCGTAAAACCAAAAATGCATGGCCCTGAAGAAGTTGATTTCACTAACACATTGTTTGGAAAAGTTGAGGAGTCTTTAAATATTAAAAAGAATACCATAAAAGTTGGGATTATGGATGAAGAACGAAGAACAACAGTCAATTTAAAAGAGTGTATAAGAAAAGTAAAAAGCAGAATAGTATTTATTAATACTGGTTTTTTAGATCGTACTGGAGATGAAATGCATACATCATTTGAAGCAGGACCCATGATATTTAAAGGGGACATGAAAAAATCTACCTGGCTTAACACTTATGAGGACTGGAATGTTGATATTGGTTTAGCATGTGGTTTTTCTGGTAAAGCGCAGATTGGAAAAGGAATGTGGGCGATGCCAGATCAAATGGCGAGTATGATGGAGAAAAAAATAGAACATCCAAAATCTGGTGCAAATTGTGCTTGGGTACCTTCTCCAACTGCAGCTACTTTGCATGCTACGCATTACCATAAAATTAATGTATTCGAAGTACAAAAAAAAATTAAATCACGAGATAAAGCAAAATTGAAAGATATTTTAGAAATACCTAAGGCTGATAGACCTAATTGGCCAGTTGAAGATATTAATCGTGAGTTAGAAAATAATGCCCAAAGTATCTTGGGTTATGTTGTAAGATGGATTGATCAAGGTGTAGGTTGCTCAAAAGTCCCCGATATAAATAATATCGGGTTGATGGAAGATAGAGCCACCCTAAGAATATCTTCTCAACACATGGCTAATTGGATTCATCATAGTATTTGTACAAAGGAACAGGTGATGTCTGTTATGAAAAAAATGGCTAAAATAGTTGATAAACAAAATGAAAAAGATCCAGCTTATGGTCGTAGTGGCAGAAATGGATATAAAAAAATGTCAGATGATTTTGAAAATTCAATAGCTTTTGCAGCAGCCTGTGATTTGGTTTTTAAAGGAGGAGTTCAGCCATCTGGTTACACGGAACCTCTTTTGCATAAAAGAAGATTAGAAAAAAAGTCTTAAATTAATCTCCAGTTACTGGTACTCTATTTTTAAAAGCAGAGAAAAGTGTTCCATCGTCAAGTTGTTCGATTTCTCCTCCAACCGGTAATCCTTGAGCTAATTTCGTTATTTTAATTTTCCCATTTTGAATTGTATCTTCTATATAATGAGCTGTGGTTTGTCCTTCAACTGTAGCACTAGTTGCAATAATAACTTCTTTTAAACTATTTTTCTTTATTCTTTTTACTAATGACTCAATAAGTAAGTTTTTTTTTTCTCCATTTTCTCCAGTACTAAGTGTGCCCCCTAAAATATGATAATGTCCTTTATAAATATTAGCTGAGTCGATTACCCACATATCTGCAAGATTTTCTACAATACAAATTTTATCGTACGCATTATCAGTGCTACAAATGCAAGTTTTGTCTAAAATTTTTAAGTTTCCACAATCAATACATCGCACAACATTTTTATAAACTTGAGCTAAAGATTTTGCTAAGGGTTTAACCATTCCATCTTTGTTATTTATTAGCTTTAATATTATTCTTTTAGCTGATTTTGGCCCTAAACCGGGAAGTTTAGAAAATTGTTTTATTAATTCATTTATTTCAGGAATTTCGTTATCCATTAAAAAGGTAATTTAAAATCTAAGGGTAAATCTAAGCCACCTGTAGCTTTAGATAATTCCTCGGATGATTTTTTTTTGAGATTTTGTTTAGCGTTGTTATATGCTGCAACAATTAAATCGTTTATAATTTCTTGACTTTCTTTTTTTGCATCTTCGCTGATAATGATTGATTTTAACTCATAATCGCCACTTAGTATTACTTTAACAGAGTTTCCGCCTGCAACACCTTCAACTTCAATCTTTTTAATATTCTCTTGAACTTCTTTCATTTTGTTTTGCATCTCTTTGGCTTTTGAAAGCATATCTTGAAAATTAGTCATCTTTATCCTCAATAATATTAGTTAACAAAGCATCTGGTAAAGCCTTTTTTATTTCTTGTGCTATCTTTGTTTTAGCAAATTCATCTAATTTTTCTTTTTTAGTCTCCAAATCTTTTTCATATAAACTTTTAGCTTCACTATTTTTACTTAAAGAGATAATCCACCTTTCTCCAGTCCATAAAAGTAATTTTTCAGAAAGAGTTTTAATAAAATTTTTATTCAATTTTTCATTAAAACTAATATCAATTTTACCTTTATTAAAACTTACAAGTTTTACATTTCTTTCTAAATCATATTTTAACTCTATTTCTTTATCTTTAAAACTTTGATCAATGAGGTCTTGAAAACTTGTTATATTTATTTTTTTACTATCTTTATCAGTGGTTTTTAAATTGATATTTTTTATAGGACTTGTCTTTAATTGCTCTGTATTTTTTAATTGATTTGTAATGTCTTTATTTATTTTTTTATTATTTGTATCTTCTTTCACTTCTCGGTCTGCAATTTTTTTTTCTAAGCCAATCAATTCTTTTTCATTTGACACATCTACTCTATCATCATTAATACTTCTTAAATGAACTAACTGCATTATAAACATCTCTAGAGTTAAATTTTCATTTCCTACTATGTTTAAGTCCTCTAAGGTTTTTATAGTTAATTGCCAAAAAAGTCCGATGTCTTGCATATCAATATTTTTATAAAAAGTTTCTATCAATTGGGCTTCTGCTTCTGAAACAGTCATATCTTTTTCCAAAGGACCAAGATTTATTCTTCTACTAAATAAATAGATGATTTCTAAAATATCATTTAAAAAATTTTTAGGGTCAATCCCGTTATTAATGAGCTCTCTTAAATTAGTAATCGCATCTTTTTCTTTTCCCTCTAAAACCTCTTTGAACATCAAAATAAGTTTGGTTTTATCTGCTAACCCTAACATTTTTCTTAAATCATTAGCCTCGATAATATTATTTTCTGTAAGAGATTGAGAAATAATAGCTCTGTCAAGCAATGAAACTGCATCTCTTACTGATCCCTCTGATGCTTTGGCTATAAGATTTATTGCTTCTTCAGAAATTTTTCCATTTTCTTTTTTAGAGATATTTTGTAAATGATTGCAAAGTTTACTTACACTTACCCTCTTTAGATCGAATCTCTGACATCTGGATAAAATTGTTACTGGGATTTTTCTTACTTCAGTTGTTGCTAAGATAAACTTTAAACTCGGGGGTGGTTCCTCTAATGTTTTTAATAAGCCATTAAAAGCTTGCTTAGATAACATGTGAACTTCGTCTATGATAAATATTTTATATTTTGCACTAGTAGGACTATATTTTGCATTTTCAATTAATTCTCTAATATCATCAATTCCAGTTTTAGATGCAGCGTCCATCTCCAAAACATCAATATGATTAGAGTTAATTATCTCTGTGCAATGATTGCAAAGTTTATTCTCATTACAATCTATATTTTTTTCTTTATTTTTGACGCAGTTTAAAGCTTTGGCAATTAATCTTGCAGTTGTTGTTTTTCCAATTCCCCTGATACCAGTCAAAAGATATGCATTTGGAGTTTTTTCTAACTTAATGGCGTTAGTAATTGTTTGGGCAACAATTTCTTGTCCAATTAAGTCTTTAAAATCTCTAGGTCGATATTTTAGTGCTAAAATTTTATTTATTGTCATTTATTTATTTTCAAGAGGCAGGCAACAACCTGAATAATTTTCACTACGGCTGCTTCTTTTCAGACCTGACCGGGTTTATGAAGTACCCACCTGATGCCAACCTCAAATTGATTATATCAACATAGGTTTAATTACTACAAGTCTAGATTTGATTTTTGTGGACTATTTTTGCCTAAAAGGAGAGGATTCATACACTCCCAGAATATCAAGAGTTTCCGTGTGAAATCCAAGTTCTTCTAAAGCTTTTTTAACGCCTGGTTGTTCAAGATGCCCCTCCAAGTCCAAATAAAAATTAGCTTGATCAAAAGTGTTCTTAACAGAAAAACTTTCCAGTTTTGTTAAGTTTACCTGATTTGTTGCGAATCCACCCAAACACTTATATAAAGCAGACGGTTCACTTTTTACTCTAAAAATACAACTAGTAATAAAATTTTTTTTGTCATTAAATTCGGGTTGCTCTATTTTTTTTCCCATTATCAAAAATCTTGTAACATTACCTTTTTCATCCTCAATATTTTTTTTTAAAGTTTTTAATTTATAAATTTTTGCAGAAAGAGCTGAGGCGATAGCAGCTATTGATTTATCATTTCCCTCAGATAAATCTTTAGCTGAACCGGCTGTGTCAGCAGAAACAATAGATTGAAATTTTTTTTCTTTTATAATTTTTTGACACTGTCCAATTGCTTGTGCGTGACTTCTAACATATTTAATGTCTTCAATTGATGCTTCGGGTTTACAAAGCAAATTGTGCTCAACATTTAAAAAATATTCACCATGAATTTGAAGTTTATATTTTGGCAACAAATAATGAATGTCTGCCACCCTTCCAGCTAAAGAATTTTCTATTGGAATAATTATTTTATAATTTTCATCATCAAAAGCTTGTTTGAATGTTTCTTCAAACGTCGTACAAGTTTTAATATCTGCTGAATTAAATAAATCTTCAGCAGCAATATGAGAATAAGCTCCTAACTCACCTTGAATAGCAATTTTCATTTTTTTCATTTTTCCATTATCTTTTTAATTTCTTCCAAATCTTCTTCAGTATCCACACTTAAAGGACAAGCACTAACATATCCAACATGAATCGACATTTTGTTCTCTAATGCTCTAAGTTGCTCCAATTTTCTTTCTAACTCAAGTTTAGATCTTTTAAGTTTTACATACCTCATAAGTGCTTTGCTAGTAAAGGCATAAATACCTACATGATGGTAAAGATTTTGTTCAAAGTTCATTTTTTCTCTTGAAAAGTCTAATGCTTTACAAAATTTGTTGTCCTGAAGTTTGGCTTCAGCTTTCACTTTGACAGTATTGAGATCATTCAGCTCTCTTTCTGAATTAATTTCACTTGCAAGTGTTCCAATATCACACTGGTTTCTTTTCATATAATTTATTAAATTATAAATTGCTTCGGGTTGAATATTGGGCATGTCTCCTTGTAAATTTACTACTATGTTTGGTTCACTTCTAAGTTCTTTTTCAAAAACTTCAAAAACTCGATCGGTACCAGTTTGATGGTCGTTGGAGGTTTTAATTGCATTTCCTCCATGTTTTCTAATAGTGTTTATTATTTTGTCGTCAGGTGTGGCTACATAAACTTCGCCTATTTTCGATGCGACTGCACGTTCGTAAACATGTAAAATCATCTCTTTCTTGTTTATAAGTTTTAAAGGTTTATTTGGTAGTCTTTTCGCTTCAAGTCTGGAGGGTATTATTATTGCAATTTTATTCATATTTGTGCGTCTCAAAGACGCAAATTGTTTAAAGTAATTTTAAGTTTTTTTTATGTAGTCGTGCTATACGTCAGTTAAGTATTTATCAAAATTATGGATAGTTTTGAAATAAATAAAATAATAGCCGCTATATTGCTCACTGCTCTTATTATTATAGGTATAGGTAAATTTGCGGACATAGTCTTTCATGTAGATAAGCCAAAACAATCTGCATATAAGATTGATGGATTAGAATCAGCTACTTCAACGGTTTCCAAGGATGCTTCAAAAGTTGAGGAAAAAATCGATATCAGTAAATTACTGGCCATGGGTGACTTAGTTCATGGAGAGAAAGTTTTTAAAAAATGTAGTGCTTGTCATATGATTGCAAGCGATGGGAAAAATATGATAGGGCCAAACTTATGGAGTGTTATTGGAAGAAAAGCTGGATCAATTAGCGACTATAAATATTCCAAAGCAATGGTTGCTTATGGAAAAGAATGGTCTTTTGAAGAAATGAATTTATATTTGATAAAACCTCAAGCTTATGTCAAAGGAACTAAAATGGCTTTTGCGGGTCTAAGAAAAGAAAAAGATAGAGCATCGGTTATGCTTTATATGAATTCAAAAAGTAGCAATCCTAAACAGCTACCTTAAGAGAAACACCAGTTAATTATACTTTTTTGAGCATGAACTCTATTTAGTGCTTGCCTCCAAACTACAGACTGTTTTCCATCGATAACTTCATCTGTAACTTCTTCACCTCTTCCAACTGGTAAACAATGCATAAATATTGCGTTAGGTTTTGCTTTTTTCATTAAATTCTTATTGACTTGGTAAGATTTTAAAATTTTCTTTTTTAATTTTTTATTTACTTTATCATTCATGGAAATCCATTTATCGGTCATTACACAATCAGAGTCTTTTACAGCCTCTTCTGGTTTTTTTGTTACGATAAGGTTTACTTTATTTTTTTTAGCCCATTTTAGTATTCTTTTGTTTGGCATATAGTTTTTTGGGCATCCAATTTTTAATTTAAAACTAAATTTACCTGCAGCCTCTATTAAAGAATTTGACATATTATTATTTCCGTCTCCAAGCCAAGAAATAACTTTATCTTTAATTGATCCATTGATCTCTTCGAAAGTAAGAATGTCAGACAAAATTTGACAAGGATGGCTTTGGTCGGAAAGTCCATTTATAATTGGAATATCTAGATGTTTTCCAAATTCCTCTAGATTTTTATGATTTGAAGTTCTGAGCATGACTATATCTACGTATTCTGTTAATACTTTTGCAGTATCTTTCAAAGTTTCATCACCTTTTCCGTAATGAATGCCCTCTGGATTTAAAATTATAGAGGACCCACCCAGTTGTTTCACAGCAATATCAAAAGACATTCTTGTTCTTGTTGATGGTTTTTCAAAAATCATAGCCATTGATTTGCCTTCAAAAGGCTTATCTTCGTCCGGAGAAGATTTATTTAAACTTTTTCTCTTTTTCTTTCTAGATTTTGCCTCTTCTATAATAAATCTCAATTCTTCAGAGGATAAATCAGAAATGTTTATAAAATTTTTCATCTATAATTATTACATACTTTGTTGATAATTTTTAAAGCTAAATTAATTTCCTTTCTCGTAACATTTAAAGGAGGCAAAAGTCTGACTACATTCTCAGCTGCTCTGATAGTGAGCAGTTTGTTGTCTAAAAGTTTTTTTACAAAATTAGTTTGGTCTTTATGCAGACATAAGCCCACCAATAAACCTTTACCTCTCACTTCTTTAATAATCTTTGGATAATTTTCTTTAATTTTATTTAGCTCTTTAATGAAATATGATCCATTCTTATTTACATTTGCTAAGAAGCCTTTTTTAAACATAACATCCATTACTGCGTTACCCGCGCTCATGGCCAAAGGATTTCCTCCAAATGTAGAACCGTGGGTTCCTGGTTTCATTCCAGAAGCCACTTTTTTGTTAACTAAAACTGCGCCTATTGGAAAACCGCCTCCAATTCCTTTTGCTATCGGGACTATATCAGGTTTTATTTTAGCGTGTTCGAAAGCAAAAAACTTTCCAGTTCTTCCTATTCCACATTGAACCTCGTCAAGAATTAATAAAATTTTTTTCTTGTTACATAATTTTCTTAAACCTCTTAAACAAAATTCTGGAATAACTTTTATACCACCTTCACCTAGTATTGTTTCAACCATTATAGCTGCTGTTTTGTTTGTAATGGCTTTCTCCAAACCCTTATGATCACCAAAATTAAAATGATCAAAACCATCAACTTTAGGAAAAAATCCTTCAGTAGCTTTTTTGCTATTGCTAGCAAAAATTGTTGCGAGCGTTCTTCCGTGAAAACTATTATTGATACATAAAACTCTATTTTTTCTTTTTTGTCCTTTTGAGTAAAAATATCTTCTTGCAAACTTAATTGCAGCTTCAGTGGCTTCTGCACCGGAATTTTGAAAAAATATATAATCAGCAAATGATTTTTGTTTAAGTCTTTTAGCTAATTTTTCTTGCTCTGGAATTATAAAAGCGTTAGACACATGCCATAATTTTTTTGACTGTTTCTGAATGGCATTATTTAAATGATTGTGTGAATGACCTAAACAATTAACAGCAATACCTTGAACGAAATCTAAATATCTTTTGCCATTTGTTGCGTACAGATAACTTCCTTTTCCACTTTTAAAAGAAATTTTTTTTCTATTATATGTATTTAATATTGCGCTCATTTAAGACTTTATTTTATAACCTTTTTTAAATAAAATGTAAGTTACTAACCAGCTTAAAAAGCTCAAAAGAGTAAGATAAATTATACCTGTTTTTATTGATCCATCCGAACTTCCAATAAAGCTATATCTGATTCCATCTATCATATAAAAAAAAGGGTTTACTTTGCTTATAGTCTGCAAAATCTCAGGTAATTTTTCAGTTGTATAAAATGTGCCTGATAAAAAAGATAATGGAATAATTGTAAAATTGGTCACAGTTGCCATATGATCAAATTTCTCAGCCCATAAACCAGCAATAATTCCTACATTTCCTAAAATAAAAGAAGATAAAAAAATAAACAAGATTAAGATTAAAAAATCCTGGATTTGTAAATCAACAATAAAATAAAATGTGATTATTGAAACAACTGCTATAATGAAACTTCTAGTAACAGCAGCTAATGAAATTGAAATTGTTACTTCAGTTGCAGATAAAGGTGCATAAAGCAAATCTACAATATTTCCTTGTATCTTGCTAATCATGAATGATGAAGAAGAGTGAGAAAAAGACTGTTGAATAACTTGCATCGCAATTAAACCTGGAGCTAAAAAAGTAATGAAAGGAACTCCTAATACATCTCCTCTCTCATTGCCAATAGCTAAAGAAAGCACCATTAAAAATAGCAATGATGAAATAAGCGGGGAAAAAATAGTTTGAGCCCAGACGTTTAAAAATCTAAGAGTTTCTTTTTGATATAAAGTCCATGCACCGACCCAGTTTATTAAACCAAATCTTCTATTACCGAATTTATATTTTTTAATCTTTTCAACCATTGATAGTCTTATAACTCCATTATTAAAATAACTGTGCAAAACTAATTCTATTAACAGACTAATTTCACTTTAATGTTTCTAATTACCACATAATGTTTTAGTTTTTATTAAAAATACTAAATAGAGCAAAAGTATACTATGAGTTGGACTAGCGAGAAAGTTGAAAAATTAAAAGAGCTTTGGTCGAAGGGTCATACTGCCAGTCAGATAGCAGAGGCTCTTGGAGATACCACTAGAAATGCAGTGATAGGTAAGGCTCATAGATTAAATCTTGAGGCTAGAGCACCATCAAAACAATCAAATTCGCCTAGATCAAGAGAAAACAAACAAGCGCCAAAACGTTCTCCTGCACCGATGTCTCGAAAAGCTAAATTTCAATCTATTCTTTTGGATAAAAATTTTGAAGCTGAAAATCCTATATCTTTAGAGGAATTGACTGAAAACACTTGTAAGTGGCCGATAGGTCACCCTAATGAGGAAAAATTTTATTTTTGTGGAAGAAAGCCTGAGAGTGACTTTCCTTATTGTAAATTACACGTGCTCTATGCATTTCAGCCTAAAAATCAAAAAGAGGAAGTCTTGGACAAAGAAGATGAAATTCCAGAGTTTATTGAGAAAAAAGTTAAAGCCTCGTCTGGTTAACAAAACTTTAACATTACAATCATATAATTGGCTATGAAGTTTATTAAAAAATACCTTAAATGGTTAAGTACTTTTTTAGTTCTTACAGGTATTTTATTAACAAATTTGAATATTTATCCAGTAAATATAATGTTTCATGGAGCGGGAGTAGTTGGTTGGACTATTGCAGGTTTTATTTCTAAGGATAAAGCAATATTGACTA
>MDTB01228240.1_pt1 | contig 12465 bp, 13 predicted proteins | sample 811161 | NCBI WGS metagenome assembly MDTB01 (sample SAMN05326650, study PRJNA326480) | marine metagenome | isolation source: seawater | place: Mediterranean Sea | collected 2009 | reverse complement strand
TGTTGCAAATGGGAAAACCGTTGACGAACCGACGATCTCGATTTGATCGCGGGCCTGAGCGGCACCCACCATGGCAACAGCTGCCAAAGCACCTGTGATAAGTTTTGCGTTAAACATTTTCGTCTCCACCGAAAAATTACATAGACAAGCCGGAAAGACTTCGCGTTCCGGAGAGCCGAAACTGACCCCGCACATCTGCCGTTTTGTGACACTAATATTACAGTTTTGTGACAAGGCACGCGCCAGATCACATTTAATGCCGGACCTTAAGGCGGCTAAACTCTCAGTCTTTTTTAATACCCTGTAAAGTAACGGAAAAACAGGTCTCGCCCGCGCTACTGGTGATACGCAGTCGGCCACGGTGCCTGTTAACAATATGCTTCACAATCGCCAACCCAAGCCCCGATCCGCCCATACTGCGCGCACGCCCCTTATCAACACGATAGAATCGCTCCGTTAGGCGCGCCAAATGTTCTTCTGGTATGGTTTCGCCTATATTTATAACCTGAACCCGCACAAGGTCAGGGCGAAATTGCTGATTGATGCCCCGTCCGGTCGTGACGCGCACGTCTATCTGCGATCCGTCTCGGCCATATTTTATCGCGTTTTCCAGCAAATTATGAAAAACCTCCGACAATTCATCTTCCGCGCCACGAACAAGGGGCAGTTCATCTTGGGGCGGCCATTTATTACGAACGACAATCTCCATATTATTGGCACCTGCGCGATGTTGCTGCGCCGCGACCACAGTCTCAACCAGCTGCATTAAATCAACCTGATTGCGCGGCGGCCGATGTTCTTCGGCCTCTACGCGAGACAACGACAAAAGCCCGTCAATTAGCCGCTGCATCCGATCGGCTTCGTTTTGCATGATTTCGAGAAAGCGCGCGCGGGCTTCTGTGTCATCTTTTGCGGATGTTTGCAGGGTCTCTATAAAACCCGCCAGCGCGGTGAGCGGAGATCGCAATTCATGGCTCACATTGGCCACAAATTCGGACTGAATACGCTCAACCGAATTTTCCAAGGTCGTATCAAATATGATGAGAATAATCTCATCGACCTCATACGGGGCGATGCGGATTTTAAAGTCGCGCCGCACATGGCCCATGCGGGTATAATTAAGGTCGGTTTTCTTTCCCATACTGGAAGCCGCGTCCAGCGCGGTCAGAAAATCTGGGTGACGTAGAAAATTATCCAGTGGATTGTAAGTGATCTGAGTCCCAAGCAAGTCAAAAGCCTTGGCGTTCGAGCGCGTGACGACGCCCGCTTCGTCAACAATGATGATGGCCTCGTCGAAAAGTTCGGACAAGCTATCAAATCGATCTTTCTGGTCCACCTTCATTCCCCGCCAAAAGCTAATACATAACATACTCAATATGGCGGTTTTATAAAACCCTCCCAGCCCTTCGAGGACTGCGCTGATCCCATTTTTTTGGGGTTTTTATTGGCCGGAAATTTTCTGAACCTCCTGTTGTAATTTTTTCGGGAGCTAACACCATGACAGAAGCAGATTTTATTCACATAATCACCCAAAACCGTCAGGTTTATGGCCTTTATTCGGTAGGCTACGGCCTATTGTCTCTGACCGCGCTTATTGCTGCCTATTTGCTGCGCAACACGCCGCTATGGTTCAGAAGCCTTGCCGCTGCTATTACAGTTTTTCAAATCTTCATTACATTCACGGGCTTCACAGCCGTAAATACTGGGTTCTTTACAATGATGACAGAGCTTTCTAAAGCAGCAGCCTCTGGCGGTGCGCCAATGATTAAAGACGTTATGATTGCTGGGGGTAGCACACCGGGACAGCCCTTTGAGGCGCCATCATGGGCCATACTTGGCCTAATTGCCACGCTCATCCATGCCGCAGGTACAGTATATCTGTTCACCATGGCGAAATGGGAAAAAGACGACTAAGCGTCTTCTAATCCGTTACCGGGCGCCTCGCGCGGTATGGCCCAACAGAGAACCCCCGGCGTTGTAATGACGTCGGGGGTTTTTTTGGCTGTTTTTTTAAGCGCTTCTGGTGCTGCCGGAGAGAATTGAACTCTCGACCTCTCCCTTACCAAGGGAGTGCTCTACCCCTGAGCTACGGCAGCGCGCAGCGCACTTATGGCAAGTATTGTGCCGGAAATCAAGCACACTGCCCAGATATGGCGGGTTGACCTATCTGCTTTCGCCTCCTAGCATGTTGCTGTTTTGTTCTTGTTGCGTTTGGAAGTTTATGTCGCGTGTCGGATGATGGCGAGAAAAGTGGCGACGAAAATACACCACCTGGACCGGCACGCCTGTCTTGGTTGGTTGCGCGTGAACTGGGATTATGGGTCTGGTGCGAAAAATGCAGCCATCACACAGTGCTGGCGGCTGCACCCTTGCTGGCCCGTTTTGGCGACACAACATTGCAGGCCTTGAGCCGCCGGTTCAAATGCTCGCAATGCGGACAACACGAGGTGTTTTTGCGGCCCGACTGGCCGCGCCGCGGTGTCGTTTCGCGGCACGACAAATTGGACGAGTAAGCCGACGCGATAACGGGGCTTGACCATGCCCCTGAACGGCGGCAAACAGATAGAATGAAAAAATCGTCAAACCTCCAGGCACGCGAGGCGAGGCAGAAAAAGCTGGCCGAAGCGCTCCGCGCCAATTTGCGCCGCCGCAAATCCGCCGCACCGTCGCCCAAACCGGACCCCGAAGGGAAGCGCTAGTATGGACCGTATTCTAATCGAAGGCGGCATTCCGCTCACCGGCACACTACCTATTTCGGGCTCAAAAAACGCCGTTTTACCTCTCATGGTTGCGGCTTTGTTAAGCGATCAACCAGTAACCCTACGCGGCACACCGCGGCTGGCCGACACGCGCACGCTAGCAAGCGTATTACGCGAATTGGGCGCTGAGGTGGAAGAGTTTGGCAACGGTCCGGGCGAAGGCATGCAGGTGCATGCGGGCGATCTAAGCAGCGTGCGGGCGCCCTATGAATTAGTGTCAAAAATGCGCGCGAGCTTTTGGGTGCTTGGTCCCCTGCTGGCACGCGCCCACAAAGCTGAGGTTTCCTTGCCCGGCGGATGCGCCATTGGTACCCGACCGGTCGACTTATATCTTAAAGGCCTGAGCAAAATGGGCGCTGATATCTCGGTCGAGGGCGGCTACGTCATCGCCGCAGCTCCTGGCGGCTTGCGCGGGGCGCGGATTGACCTGCCTTTTGTGTCGGTTGGGGCGACCCATGTGCTGATGATGGCGGCCACGCTAGCTGAGGGTGAAACCACGCTGACGAATGCCGCCATGGAACCTGAGATTATTGATGTCGGGCGTTGCCTTCAGCAAATGGGCGCGCAAATCGAAGGTTTGGGTACCCGCATCATGCGCATCACTGGCGTAGCCCGGCTCGGCGGCGCTGACCACACTGTTTCGCGCGACCGTATCGAAGCCGGCGCTTATGCGCTGGCCGTGGCTGCCAGCGGTGGGTCAGCAAATCTTACAGGCATTGAAGTCGCCGAACTTGGCGCGTTACTTCCGGCCATGCGGCTTGCCGGTGTGCGTGTGGAAGCAAACGGCACGCCCGAACTGCCCGCCTTGCAGGTTTCCGGCACCAGCGAACGCCCCAACGCCACACCGGTCACGACTGAGCCGTATCCCGGCTTTGCCACTGATCTGCAAGCACCCTTTATGGGGCTTATGTGCCGGGCCGATGGCGTGAGCCGAATCCGCGAAACGATTTTCGAAAACCGCTTCATGCACGTGCAGGAATTGGCGCGCCTTGGCGCGGATATCTCGCTCGAAGGTGACACGGCCATTGTCACGGGCGTTGAAGAACTGCATGGCGCACCGGTCATGGCAACCGACCTGCGCGCCTCCGTGACCTTGATTATTGCCGGGCTCGCGGCCCGCGGTACAACAATTATCAACCGTGTTTACCACCTGGACCGCGGCTATGAACGCATTGAAGAGAAACTTTCGGCCTGCGGCGCGCGCATATGGCGAGAAACTATATGACGTTCTCGCCGCTTAGACTGTTCGCACGCGCACCCGCCGATCTGGATGTCATGTCAGCGCATGTGCAAGATGCGGTTTTACAAACCGGCGACATGACCTTTCTCGACGATAAGCGGCGCTTTGTACTTGTCATGAACCGGTTTTGCTGGGAATTACCGCAAAAAGAAAGCCTGCGCGTGCGCAGCGCCCTCCAGATTGGCGGCATCTTAGAGGCCAAACGGCGCAATATACGTTCCGACAAGCCCGATAGTGTATTGTCTTTGCTGGCCGTGCGGTTCGCACCAAACGATCAACCCGGTGATGCGTTGGCGGGAACAGTGTCGATTATTTTTTCCGGTGGTGGCGAAATCCGCTTGGCGGTAGAGGCTTGCGAAGCCATATTGGAGGATATAACCCAGCCATGGGCGACAACGCGCCGACCTGCGCATCGTCCAGATTCTGATGCGCGCGATTAGGATACGGATTTATAGGAACGGGCCACTTGGTATAGACCCGATAGGAACTGCGAATGACGTGCAAAATGATACTGAACTCAGCCGATGCGGATTTTGCAGCCCGCTTTACTGCCCTTCAGTCGATGAAGCGGGAGCAGGCCGCGGACGTGCATGCCGATGTCGCAGCAATTATTGAAGCCGTGCAGACCGATGGCGATGATGCGCTGATTGCGCTGACCGCCAAATTCGACCGGCTTGATCTGACGACGACGCCTATGCAGGTGAGTGCCGCCGAAATTGACGCGGCGGAAAAAGCCTGTGCGCCCGAAACGCGCGCCGCGCTGGATACAGCCGCCCGGCGCATAGCCGATTTTCACGCACGGCAAAAGCCGGACGATAATCGGTTCACGGATGATGCCGGTGTCGAGTTGGGCCACCGTTGGACGCCAGTAGATGCGGCAGGTCTCTATGTGCCCGGCGGCCTCGCAAATTATCCGTCATCTGTTTTGATGAACGCCCTGCCGGCACGCGTGGCAGGCGTGGAACGCGTAACCATGGTTGTGCCAACGCCGGACGGGGTGATTAACCCGCTCGTACTGGCAGCGGCAAAACGAGCTGGCGTGGACGAAATATTTCGCATTGGCGGGGCACAGGCTATCGCAGCATTGGCCTATGGCACGCAAACCATTGATCCGGTGAACGTGATTGTCGGACCGGGCAATGCCTATGTCGCGGCGGCCAAAAAACAGGTCTTCGGGCAAGTCGGCATTGATATGATTGCCGGACCTTCAGAAATCTTAGTGGTCGCGGACGCCCATAATGACCCGGCTTGGATTGCTGCCGATCTCATGTCGCAGGCCGAGCATGATGCCGTGGCCCAAGCCGTGTTGATTTGCGACAGCACCGAATTTGCCGATGCAGTTGTGGCCGCTGTCGATCATTTGTTAGAGCAATTACCAAGAGCCGATATTGCCCGACAAAGCTGGGAAGATTTCGGCGCAATCATCATCATTGACGACGTGATGACCCATGCTGCAGACCTTGTAAACACATTGGCCCCCGAACATCTCGAACTGGCGGTTGAGGACCCCGAAGCCCTTGCAAAAGATATTCGTCATGCCGGTGCCATCTTTTTGGGGCGCTACACACCCGAGGCCATTGGCGATTACATTGCCGGCCCGAACCACGTCTTACCGACCGCGCGCGCTGCGCGCTACGCCTCGGGATTATCCGTGCTGGATTTCATGAAACGCAGTTCGCTGGTGCGCTGCGATGCTGCATCGCTGGCAAAAATCGGGCCGGACGCCCTGCTGCTTGCCGAAGAAGAAGGATTGCATGCACACGGACGCTCCATCGCCATTCGGCTTAACCAACGTCCGCCCGGCGCGCATGATGACGGTTAACGATGGTAAATAATGGCTGACACACAAGACGATACCGACACCGTTAACCGCATCATCCATATTTCGCTTGATGATCCGGCGCTCGTTGCTCGCAATCCGGATATCGAACACGAGCGGCGCGTCGCTATTTTTGACCTGATCGAAGGTAATCATTTCCGCCTGATTAGCGGGCATCAAGGCCCTTTCAAGGTGATGCTCTCGCTCAGTGAGCGCGGTATTATGTTTGATATATCCGATAGCGATGGCGAACCGCTTGAGCAGATCGACATTTCTATGGCCCCGTTTCGGCGCCATATCCGCGATTACTTCATGGTTTGTGAGAGCTATTACGACGCCATTCGCAGCGCCACACCAGAAAAAATTGAGAGTATTGATCAGGCCCGACGGCTTCTGCATAACGAAGGCGCAGAGACATTGCGCACGCGTGTTGCCGGTCACGCCGAGATTGACGAAGATACGGCGCGGCGCCTGTTTACGCTGATCAGCGTGTTGCAAATGCGGGGATAGGTCAAAAAGACTTGATTTTTCGACATATTCTGACCATTCTCCGGCAACATTAACTGAGTGAGACATATGGCAAAAGAAGAGCTACTGGAATTTAACGCAACGGTCGTCGAATTGCTGCCGAATGCGACTTTTCGAGTAAAACTCGAAAACGACCATGAAGTTATCGCGCACACGGCCGGTAAAATGCGGAAAAACCGTATTCGCGTTCTGGCTGGCGATAAAGTTCTAGTAGAAATGACACCCTATGATCTCACAAAAGGACGGATCACCTATCGTTACAAATAAGCGGCTCTGCCTCGCAAGTGCATCACCGCGCCGGCAAGCATTGCTGGCGCAAGTTGGCATCATACCTGATGTCGTAAAACCAGCCGATATTGACGAAACGCCACAACATGGGGAATTACCCCCCCAGCTTGCGGCTAGACTTGCCCATGAAAAAGGCGCTTACGTCGCCGCACAGCTTGCCAACGATGCTGACATGCTGGTCTTGGCGGCAGATACAGTTGTGAGTGTTGGGCGACGTATTTTGCCAAAAGCCCAAACCCGCGCCGAGGCCGAAGAATGTTTGCGTCTCTTATCGGGCCGCGGGCACCGTGTCAGCACCGGCGTTTGCCTGTTTGCGGCGGGTGCTTGCGTGTCATCGCGTGTGGTGACGAGCCGGGTGCGGGTAAAAACCCTAGACGCCCACGACATCAACCAATATCTGGCAAGCAGCGAGTGGCAGGGCAAGGCTGGTGGCTATGCTATTCAAGGCAAAGCCGCGCGTTTCGTGACCCGCATTATCGGCTCGTATTCGGCGATTGTGGGCTTGCCTCTTTTTGAAACTGTCTCCATGTTGGCGGGTGTTGGATTTAGCGTGACGGAAAATGGAGAAAAAAATGAGCCATGAAGTCCTGATAAGTGCCCGCGATGGCGTGGCGAGGATAGCCCAGATTGAGGCGGGGCAACTGGTTGGTTTTCAGGCCGCGCGCATGGGCCAAGAGGACAATGCAGCCGAACAATTAGTCGGGCACATCTATCTAGCGCAGGTTGAGCGCGTGGTGCCGCATCTGCAAGCCGCTTTTGTGAATATCGGTCTCGAGCGCGCAGGGTTTCTAGGCGCACGCGAGGCTCGGGCACTGGTCCCGGACGCTGATCGCGACACGCCGATTGAAGATTGCGTGCAAAGCGGCGACACGCTTCTCGTCCAAGTCACGCGCCCACCGGTTGGCGATAAGGGGGCTCAGATTACGGCTGATGTGACCCTGCCGGGCCGGGTCGTGGTTATCGCGCCATGCCGCAACCGGGTTGCTGTTTCACGCAGCATTGAAGACGATGCTGAACGCACGCGCCTTGGCGAACTTGCGGCTCAAATTATTGCTGGCGAACATGGCGACCCGATAGTCGTCGAAGGCATGGACGGGCCAGCGGGCTGGGTGATCCGCACGGCCGCGGTCGGCATGCAAGCTGGCGATTTGGCCGGCGACATGGCCGCTGTCGCCGCCCAATGGGAGGTCCTGATCGACCGGGCCGAGGACGCTACACCCGCCACCCTGCTTCACGAAGATCTCGGGCCTGTGGAACGCGCCGTGCGCGACCTTGTGCGCAGCGACACCACAACCGTGTGCCTTGAAGGCGATGGCGCGCTCACCGCCGCGCAAAATTATTGCCGCACACATTCGCCCGCACTTAGTGAGCGCTTAGAGACATCAGACGACGACGAATATTTATTCGACCGGCACAATATTGATCAGCAACTCGCAGAAGCATTATCACCACGCGTGGAGTTGCCATCTGGCGGTTGGCTAATGCTTGAAACAACACAAGCCATGACAACCATTGACGTGAACTCCGGCAGTCACGACGCGCCGGCACGCGCGATAAATGTGGAAGCCGCGGGTCTTATTGCTCGCCAGATTCGCCTGCGCGGATTAGGCGGGTTGATCGCCATTGACTTTATCGACATGACAGAAACAGACGATGCCGAGGCTGTACTACACGCATTGGATGACGGGTTTGCCAGCGACAAAGAACCCGTGCGTATCGGGCCCATCTCCGAGTTTGGCGTGGTCGAAATGACCCGGCGGCGCGGCGGCATGACACTATCGCAAACCCTGCGTGAGGCAGGTATCGACACGGTTTAATAGGGTGTGAAGATGGCGAAATGTCCGATATGCAAATCCGCCGAGACGCAGGCCATGCATCGACCGTTCTGTTCCAAACGATGTGCCGATATTGATTTGCATCGCTGGCTTGGTGGCAATTACGCAATACCGGCGGTCGAGCCGCCCGATGATTTCGACGGTGAAATAGAAGCCGCTTTGCGCGATGCCGACATATCGGATGAAATTCACTAGCAGATTTGGGAGGAGACCCTTATGCGTCTTAAAAACCGGGTAGCAATTATAACCGGCGCTGCGTCGGGCATCGGCGCGGCGACGGCACAGCTGTTTGCTGCGGAAGGCGCGCGCGTGCTGGGTGTCGACCTGCAAGCCGACGGCTTGCACCAGCACCATGACGACACCCCCAATATCGAAACCTTGGCGATGGATATTGCCGAAGAGGGCGCGGCGAAAACTATTATCGACACGGCAATGGCACGCTTTGGTCAACTGGATATTGTTATGAATAATGCCGGCATTGGCAGCAATGCACCGGGTGAAAACATGTCCCCTGAAATGTGGCAGAAGGCACTGGATGTTAACCTCACGGCCCCGTTTCGTATCTGCCAAGCGGCCATTCCACATCTGAAAAACGCCCCTGCGGGGCGCATCATAAACGTCGCATCAGTGATGGCCCAACACACGGATTACGGCCTTGCAGCCTATTGTGCATCCAAAGCCGGCGTGCTCGGCTATACACGCACATTGGCGCTGGAGCTTGGCAAGTTCGGCATTACCGCAAATTGTATTTTGCCGGGCGCCATTCAAACCGGCATGACGCATGCCGCATTTTCGAATAATGACATTGCCGATATATGGGCCAGAAAATCTCCCTTGCGGCGACTGGGGCAGCCAATAGATATTGCGCGCGGCGCATTATTTCTGGCCAGCGATGATGGCGGCTTTGTGACCGGACACGACCTCAATGTCGATGGCGGCATGTTGCTGCGCACATAAGATCAAAACCGCAGATAAATCCTTACTGCGCCCACGACTTACCACATTGCCAGCTTGCCAGCTTGCTTGACAAGCAAAACGACTTTGCCGACCCTGCAGGTGCGTATGTGAGACCACGCGTCAGTATGTGAGGAGTATCCCATGACCAATGCAACAAGAATGATGCCGCGCACCGCGCATTTTAATGGCTGGCGCGATCCGGAAAATGTGCGTTGGCACTTGCGCAATCTGTCGACCCTGCCCGCACTCATGGTACCGCGTGGTGGCCCTATCTATAACTTACCGACCGGCACGTCACGCGACATTGAAAATTTAAGTTTCGATTGGCAAGGCAAAGCGGTAGCACTCGGCACCGCCATGGCTGATGACTGTATTGACGGATATCTGGTTGTGCATGACGGCAAGGTGGTGTTTGAACGCTATTATGACGGTTTCCGCGATAGCGACCACCACATCTGGTTCTCCATGACCAAATCACTAATTTCGACTGCTTTCGGCATTGCCCAAAGCAGGTTCGGTATCGATGAAACTAAGCCGCCCGCGCACTACCTGCCCGAACTGGCTGACAGCATCTTCGCGCAAGTTTCCATTCGCGATGTGCTCAATATGGTGACCGCGCTCGATTACACAGAAGAATATGACGAGATGACACCCGGCAGCGTGCATCTGGAATATTTCCGCCGGTTGGGGTTTATGGCCGATTTTTCGCTCTATGCGATCAACCCCGCTGTGTCCGATGAGCCGCGTGGCGTACGCGATATGCTGCCGCAATTTCGTCAGGCCGATGACGGCACGACTGGCGCCATGTTTCAGTATCAATCTCCCAATGTGGACGTGATAGGCTGGCTCGTCGAGCGTGTTACCGGCGAACCTCTTGTCGATTTCATTCAGCAGAACATCTGGGCACTCCTTGGCGCGGAACACGATGCGGTATTTACCACAGATGTGTCATTCTCTCCCATCGCCACCGGCGGCTATAACACAACCTTGCGCGATGCGGCGCGCTTCGGCTTGATGGCCTTGAACGATGGCTATCTCGGACAAACGCAGATCGCGCCCGAAAGCTGGATCAAGGATACCTATGCCCTGAACGATGCCGACCGCGCTGCGGGTGCCGCCAGCGTCAATGCCGATGCGACGCATGCGCGGTTTATTGACGGGTTCAGCGGATATCGGAGCTTTTGGTGGCAATTTGATGCCGCGCAAGGCGAGCGTGTTGCAATGGGCGTTCATGGGCAGGTGATCTATGTCAACCGCGCAAAAAATCTGGTCATTGCGAATTTTGCAAGTCCGCAAACCACCGCCAATCAATTGCGCCCCTCGTTCAAGCAAATGTTAGCCGGCACACGCGCCCTCGCCGCCAGCCTTTGAAATTCCAGATCACGGCGCGTATCAGCCTAGTTTGGTTTTTTGCGAGATAATCGACAACAAAGCTGTTGGGTTTTTTTCCTGTGCACACAAAGACGGTACTCCCGGTACCATGTTGATAAGGTGCGCCGGTGACTGCTTGTAACCGACGCCGGACAAGGTACGCATTAGCTCCCCGATGATGCCGCCCACCGTGTGGCTCTTGCACGGGGCGCACCAAATAACGAGATTGTTAAAGACCCGACCAAACGCAAATTTTGAGATACATGGCATTTGTAAAAACTGTGACTGAAATGAGATCGCTTTTTCGTATCACAAGTTGAATTTTATGCGGAATCCTGAACACTCGCAAACCTGAGGTTAAACCATGAAACGACTACTGCTTTCACTTTTTCTTGCCATGCTTCCAATAGCTGCAAATGCTGAAGAAGTGCGCCCGGGTGTGCTGCGAACGCCCGACGCCCGGTTTGACAATCTGAAGGATTATTCATTCGCGCCTAATTACATGGAAATTGACGGGCTGCGCATACACTATATTGACGAAGGTCCGAAAGACGGCTCGCCCATCTTTTTGCTGCACGGGCAACCGACATGGGGCTATCTTTTCCGCCACATGATCCCGGTTTTGGCAAATGCGGGCCATCGGGTGATTGTGCCCGATATGGCCGGCTTCGGGCGTTCCGACAAGCCGGTTGAAAAAACCGCCTACACCTACCCCAAGCACATCGCCATGATGAGCGAGTTGGTTGCACGACTTGATTTGCAAGATACCACTTTTTTCGGTCAAGACTGGGGCGGACTCGTAGGTCTGCGGGTTGTTGCCGAAATGCCCGAAAGGTTCTCCCGAATTGTTGTATCTAATACCGGACTTATCTCGGCCAAAGGGATCCGCGCGGCAATCGGCTATCCACTTTTGAAACTTGCGGTCTGGTGGGAGGGTCCAATGACTTATGAGGAGTTGCGCGAACGGCAGAATTTCACAAGCTGGATTGCCTACGCATATTACGGTAACGATTTGGCCGTAGGGGAGCTAATGCGCGATATGGGACGGATTACAGACCCCGATATTATCGCGGGTTATGAGGCACCCTACCCTTCCGGGAACTACAAGGCAGGTGCGCAGGTGTTTCCCTACCTCATTCCATCGCAATTGAGCGAGAATGCTGCGGTCCGGAAAAACGTATTTGAAAAATGGGAAAAACCGTTTCTGGTGGCATTCACGGATGAAGATCCGGTTTCCAGTCCGACCGATATGGCCGACCAGTTTGAACAGCGTGTGCCAGGCGCATCGCGCATCGTGATAGAGGGCGTCGGTCATTTTGTGCAGGAAGAAGTGGGCCCGCAATTGGCTGAAGTCATTGATGCTTTTGTTCAGGGCAGGGAAGTTAGAAGTTTTTCAAAGCCGTAAAAAACGATACGTGGCGACAGCTCCTTCATTTTTACGGCTGACCTGGACCTGCCATTTACCATTTCGTTTTCTGATGCAGGCCATGTGTAGTTCCGATGTGACAGACGTGTGATCGCCCGCGTGCGCCGCATCTGGACACGGCACCGTTAATGACATATAAACCCCAGTCTTGGTGGGGTTTCACGCCGCATCGCCCAGGTAGCTCAGTTGGTAGAGCAGCGGACTGAAAATCCGCGTGTCGGTGGTTCGAATCCGCCCCTGGG
>MDTB01205844.1_pt1 | contig 12465 bp, 21 predicted proteins | sample 811161 | NCBI WGS metagenome assembly MDTB01 (sample SAMN05326650, study PRJNA326480) | marine metagenome | isolation source: seawater | place: Mediterranean Sea | collected 2009 | reverse complement strand
TTGATTCTCCATAAGGTTTTTTGAGGTTCGTTTGTCGAACATTATTAATATACAGGGTTGATAGCATGTTTACAAATAATAGTTGATTTATTTAAATAAAATTCTACATGTAAAATTGAGTGGGTATCATTATAATAATTCTACCTAAGCAAAGGAGGTATCAATGTCAATTATTCAAACTAAGGAAATCGACAAGGAAGAGCTTAAGCGCTACCGAGAAGATTTCAATCGAACTCATCTATCAGTGGAGACTGCTATGCAACGTGTGCAATTGCACAGGGACTATATCGCTCATGCTGCCCGATACTCACATGTCGTTGGTAAGCATTTACTTTCAACAAAAACTCGTAAGCTCAATGAAGGAAATGGTCCTACAGTTCTAGATATTGGATGCGGGCCAGAATTGCAGCTGCTCAATTCGATGCACTGCAATCGAGTAAAGTGTAATGAGTACGTTGGTCTAGAAGCTGCAGACAAATTTAAGACACGTGGTACGGAAAGACTTGAGAACACAGTTCTGTCTGGAAAATCCAATTCTCTTAAGAACGTATCGTTGCATGCTCGAGCAGATTTTCTTACTCATGATTTTGGAGAGGACAAGACCTTCGATACTATCGTTTGTCTTGAAGTAATTGAACATGTACAGCCATGGCAAGCTAATGCGTTTCTACAGCGCGCAAAAGATCTGATGCACGATGATTCTGTCTTCTGGGTTTCTACTCCATGCTACGACGAGAAGACAGGTGCGGCCGATAATCATCCAAACGAGATGACATATGAAGCTCTTGGTGCTTTGATGGAAGATCTGGGATATGAGATCGAAGAGGTTTATGGTACCTTTGCTTCACAGAAAGACTATAAGCATCTTATTGGTACAGTCATCCCTAAGGACTTCTTTGATAAGCTGTCTGCATACTATGATACCACATTGGTGTCTAACATGCTTGCCCCTGTTGTTGGCGCCGAGAATAGTCGTAATGCACTCTGGAAGCTTCGAAAGAAGCAGGGTGAAAACTATACTCGTCGTTTCCAAGGCCTGCCATTTGTTGAAGGCCCATGGAGCAACAACGAAAATTGGAAAGAGCTAGCTGGTCGTTAATCCAAACAGCCCTTCCTTTTGTGAGAGTCGGTTCGAAAGAGCCGGCTCTTTTTTATTATTAGTTGTAAAGCTCATAACCATCTGGTTCGAATGCAGTATTTCTGGGAACTGTACCTGTGATCAAATGTAGGAATGCCGGCAAGTTTCGTTGATCGTTGTATAAAAATTTTGCCAGCTCAACAAGATCTCCAGGAATAGGTTCTGGTGTGCCATCTTGAGAAGAAACCGTATACTCAACAGGATCATAAATCAAGTTACCTACATCTTGTTCTGCCATTCCTTCAACGCCAAATTCATCGTTAAAAAGAAAATCTTGAATAGTAGGATTTCCTTGAATAAACTCGTCAGCTTCAGACCCATACTCGGCTCGATAGTAATCAGCAATCGCTGCCATTACTTCTGCAACTGATCCATACTTGATCAGGCCACCGGCAGGCGCCATGGCTTCTTTAATAATTCTTCTTAGTTGTTTTTTTGTTACTTTCATTTGCTCTAATCTGTGGTGGTTTATTTACTATAAATATGAGTTAGCTATCGTATTGCCCACTCAAAAAGCTTGGATCCCAGATTTGATGCTGCCTCATTTACAGCTGCTAAAGTAGGTAGCCGACCTGTTTGAGCAATATCTTGTGACAGTCTGTTGGGGTTGGCAATTTTTAGAGAACCGTTTGATATACCGTCGACGTGTAAATCTTCGTCCCTTACTAATTGGAAAGACTTGTTATCCTCTTGATAGAATATTACTCCGCCAGATCCTTCAGTGAATTCTGATAAAGCCTCATCCAAAAACGACTGTGCAGCTAAGAGAGCTTCTTTGCTATCAGTATATCCTTTCGGCTTAGGTACATAATTGTTAACAATGTCCCAGAATGGTTGTCCTAATTTTGACATTGCAGTCCAGTTGGAATCTGCAATTTCGCCTGGCCGAAATTTATCAGTAAACCCTGCTTCTGGAAACTGCGCCTTTAGGGCGTGCAGGTTTTTTAACATTTCTCCAGCTACCCCGAGGTTACCTATCCTTGCAGAGGATCCTCCGGAAACTGCCTTTACGTGGTATTGTACGTTGTCTAGAACAACGTCAAACTTTGTATTTGCACCACCGCCCGGGTCAGCGCTGGACGTGCCATCCTCTTTTGCGAATAGTATCAACAACGCTAGTTCCCCTTTTCCTACATTTGCGCCGCCAAACTTTCCACCAATTTCGGCAATATCGACCAGGGCGGGAGGTACTTGAACTTCTTCACCACCTGTTAATTGAGAATAAGGAACCGAATAAATTGCATCAAGCAAAGCTGCAGCATTTTCGTCACCTTTGTTTTCAACATATGTTTCTGCTAGAAATGCTGCAGCAAGCTGCCTATTGAGTATCGATAATATCTCGCCTGTTTGTTGAAACAGCATGGTAACTTTATTTGCGTAAGGGTCCCCGCGAGTTTCCAATCTTTTGGAAAACGAATCAGATAAGCTCTCTACCCAGTCTTTAACGGGGCCAGTACCCATAATCGAAGAACTAATATCACCCGAAGATCTTCCTTCGAGGCTGTCTAAAAATTCTTCCATGTCGGGCATGATTGACCGGGCACCGGTTGGACCTTCAATTTCGGATGTGTTTGCAGATCTCAGACCCTGTTTTAGGACGTCAATTAAAGCCGGCGTCACGCGGCCGTCGTATCCATTGGTTGCCAAAAGTTTTCTAAGGTTTTTAGCTGATCGACTTATACCGCCACTGGAAGTTGTTGGAGCTGCGTTGTATAAATCGCCGTATGTGATGGCCTCCAGCCCTATAACATCGGTACGAGACAGTCCAGAATCTTCCGGTAGATCGTCAGCAATACTTTGCCCAGCTTTACCTCTGACAATTGCTATTGGCAGCTGACGTCCGACTGCATCCAAAACCTTTTTTTTGGTTGCAACCGAAAAATCTGGTGCACCTGCCATGTGGCCCAAGAGTCCTTGAGCTTCTTCGTCACTTAGCTGCACGATCGTACCGTTAGCTAACTCAATCGTTACAGCTTCTGTTAAAGTGTTCAAAAGACTGAATCTCGATTTTTCTTTATAGTCATTGATCGATTTGTATATTTTCATTTATCACCATACAAGATAAACTTTGGAAGTTTTGATTACTTTATTATTTGTGTAAACGTGAAAAACGCATTCACCAAAGGCAAAGTTGTATTCTTCAACACCGATAATTATGCCGAAATCTCCCTTTTTCCTGTCTATATATACCGATCCAACCCAGACTAAACTTCCAATAGTTAAGACATCTGTCCCATAGTGTCGTTCATGTGTTGGATCATATATGTAGGCCATCGCTTTTCTTTTCCATTTACGTCCAAGATTATACAATCTTCTAGTGCCGTGGTTAAATACCTTATAAACAACCCGACTCTCCAAACGTCTCGTCCGTTTTCTGGTTTTATTATCAAACCAAGATGCGTATTTGTATATAATATCAGCTCTCCCGGGTTATAAGCTGTATCAGTCATTGTCATAGAAACTCTCCCTCACCCCAATGTGACTATTCATAAAACTGAACTTTTTAACTTGGCTTGGTGGAAGCAAAAGTCTTTGGCCGTTACCAAACACGACCAGATCGATCATAATGCTCTTATCCATCAAAACCGTTTTCTGAACACAAACAACTAAACCCCAACCTTCGTAACAATTATCCTTTTTTGATTTTATCCAAACTAAATCCCCGCAATGGTACATTCATAAAAACCCTCCCTCCTAAAAATAACTATACCTAAAAAACAAAAAAAGAGCACTTAAGTGCCCTATTTGTTTCTTGTGGATGAATTATATGTACAGTTTCAATCGATGCGCATTACGTCTGAAAGCTTTTCAACTGTGGTGGAACCATCATCCCACTGGACATGTATTGCCCACGAATTAGACGCAGTACCGCCAGTGAAGCTAGTGTTTATCCTAACCGGTGTTAGCTTAGTGACTGTACCGGTTTTGCCTATGTTATGAAACAAACTTACTCTATTGCCAATTTTTACCATTACTTACCTCTCTGTGTATTTTATAAGGATAAGCAAATAAGTAAATTTATTGTGGCATATTAGTATTAAATGTTCCGATGATACCCACCTCTTGGCCTACCTGGAAAACATCAGCCAAAGCACGTGCAAAAGATTGAGGACAACCTACACCGATTTCAGCCATTATTGGTTTGATAGCTTGTAATACAGCATGTGGGTCATCGCAAACTTTACTGGCAACGGTACGGTAGGTGTCTGGGCACATTGCTGCAGATTCGCCTTGAATTGAATCAAAATTTAAATTTAAAAGACCAGAAGCTTCTGGGGATATACCCGTAGTTTGATCGTATATAGATGCCTCTTCATCCTCACACCCACATTCGTTTATCATTCGCATCCAATTGACGACGTCCTGTCTAGACCAATTTTTCTTCATAATTTATTCCCATCACTTTTAAACCGTTTACCACGGCTATATTAATTATGTCATTTGTGTCGTAAATTCTACATGCATCAATTAATAAACGCATTTCATTAAGCATATCTCCATCGCAGTAAGGCTTGTAAACATCACAAATGTTATCACTGCCTAAAGCAACTGTAAATCCATATTCTAGCAATTCGTCGACTGGTGTTATCGAATTGTGGGTTGGCGTAAGATTCTCGTTTCTCTTGTGATCGATCCATGCCGATGGGCAGGTTATGAAAGACAGATTTGCGTCTGCACACATCTTATAAACCTCAGTGCGGTATCTTTTGGGATGAGCCGCTAGGCTTATAGAATGCACTGCAGTGACTTTTCCTTCAAGCCCATGTTCAATTGTTTTTCTTGCTAATAGCTCTGTTTCTTTTTCAAGCGGGCTGTTTAGCTGGTCGACATGTACATGTACACGCTTCCCAAGTTGTTTTGCCCACCCCATAATCACGTCTAAATGTTCGGGCTCCCGGTGAGGGTCTGCACCTGGCAAGCTGCCTATTATGTCAAAGTCTTCTATTACATCTTCGATAATTTTCCTACTCTTTCTATCAAGTACGCCTTTAAGCGTCTGAGTTGCTAGTTTAACTTGGATATCCGGATGATCATCAGATGCTAGTCTGGCAGCAATATAGGCATTATACATACAAATCTCATCAACGTCGATGAAAGAACATATCGCCTGTGTACGCAAAAATATTTGCTTTTTAAGGGCATAATCGATTCTGTCTTTATAGTTTTCAACTGATGACGATGACTTAACCTCGTCGATATAAAGCCACTTCTTAAACAAGTGGTCATTGCTCCGCTTAAGACTTTCCTCGTTAATAGTATATGCTCGATCGATGTGGGAGTGAGCGTTAACAAAACCCCCGTATAGCATTATTTTTCTGGTTATGTCAGCTAATGGACTAAATTGATCAAATATCATTTGCTTCCCGGGTGTTGTTTGACTCTAAATCTAAATACTAAACCGACCAATAACAATAATAAAATTATTGCAATAATAGCACTTTGTCTTCTTCATACATGATATCATCATTCTTGGTTGTGATTACGTAATATTTCTTGGAATTAGTATTTACTATTATTTCGCTAACATGTCCGACTTTTTTGTCTTTAAGATCGCCGTTATATTCACATTCGAATCCTAAAACCAAATCCCCCAATTTTATCTCAGGTGCCGGCGGATTATTAAGATTTTCTAATCGTAGGCATATACATCTTGATTTGCAAACCTTAAACGGAGATCGTGCATATTTAGTCCTCGGTGCAAGAATTAATTCATGGGCACCAACAAACAATACAACAAATATGTCAGCTAGAACCTCTATAGAACTAGCGCCTTTTTTATATCCTTTTACAACGACTAAGTCGTTCTCTTTGAAATCCATAATATAAAAGACCATACTCAAAACGAGTAGGAATCCCCCCGTATATAAGTATGGTCTAATTTTTTATTGTTCTGACTGCTTAAGTTGTTAGCGAGTGTGTTTCTTTCTCCACCACTCTCTTACATCCCAAAGCACTGTCGTTTCGATCTTCACATCATCCCAGGTTGGATTAGCTCTCCTGAGCAGCTGCTTAGCCTGTGTATATTGTTCGCTCATGTTTGTACCGCTACGGTTACTATGCCGTGCAATTGTACTAATTACTTCACTGTACTTTTTGTTGTAATAGACTTCATTCCTCATTTGTTTTTTCCTTCAACATGGGTTTTTAGTGTAATATTCTATAATGTCCAAAATACGGTTAACTTCCCAATCTTCACAATCTGCGTATGATCTACCTCCCATTTTGCTTTTTATTCTTTCGAAAATATGCGCATATGAATTTCTTCCTTTCGGATGCGCTGGATGAGGCGGCAATTTACCTTTCAACTCGTCGCCTGCCGCGATGGCTACTTTTCTCACTATTTTTTTTAACTCTGGTGACATTCATTCTCAGCTTTGCAAGGCGCCGATAATTTTTTCCTTTTTAAAACCTACGAAAGATGATTCTATAGATCCATTTTTATATACGAACACCTTTGGCACTGAAGAGATATTGTGCTTCTTCATCATATTGTTGTCACAATCGTCGACGTCTATCTTTAAAAATGTAACTTCTGGATACTCAGGTTCGATTTTACTTTCGATAAAGCTCGTCATTGTTTTACACGGACCACACCAACTAGCACCAAATTGCACAAAGACGGTTTTTGACATGTCGACATCTGAAAAATTCTTTACTTTTCGCATTGTTACTCCTAAAAAACTATACCGAAATCTGGTTTAAACGTGTTGATCATTTCAACGCCCGTTTTGATCTTCTTTTTTGTGGCTTCGCGTGCTGCGTTTTTCTTAATAGCAAGTCCGACCACGGACAAAACAACCCGAGCAAAATGCGCACCTCTTTCTTCACCAACATCATCTTCATGTACAAGCAAATTAAACTTAACTCTGTTGTTATTAAAGGTGATTGTGACATAAGGCTCACCATATTCGTCAGACAAAAGTAGACCGTCTGCGTCGCCGTGTAAGGTGCTCATGATATCTTCGTTTTCATCGATCGTTGTGATAATACTTTCAGCAAATCTCATTATGTCTTCCACATCATCAAACTTGCATGGTATACCCTCGATGATAGCTTTGATTAAAAAAAACTTGGTTGATTCATCAATCATATGTCGCTCCTTACATTCTTATCTTACGTTGTTTTTATTAGATTTATAACTCTTTCTTTTGCTTTTTAGGTGAAAGTGAATTGCCAAATTTGTAATGCTTCGGCTTGCGGTTTTTTCGAAAAAGCAAGGCAGAAATGAGTGGATAAGAAGACAAAATGCCGCTTTTTGCACTATATAAAAATACCTAAGTGCATGCCGCATATGTGTTAAATAAGACAATTTTTCATCTTTACAGTGTTTGAACATCTAAACTCCCTCCAATGTATACATAAATATAAAAAAGCCATGGCATTGGCCATGGCTTAAACACATTTTTTTGGGGGGGAGAGTTTGTGTTTTTTATTTTTATGCCGCTTGTTCGGCAAAGTTCGGTCAATCTTGTCTCAAATCGATTATCGAACTTACGCGTTGTCGTATACCCGCGGGGGTTGTTTGCGTCATAAACAACAACTAAGTATAGCTTACAATATGCTTTTCCTTTACAACTTGTTTTTTCTTACACATTATCATAATGCATTTCGATTCTATGTATAAAAAATTTTATTCAATATGTGCTGTTCCAAGCACCGTCCAGGTCTGGTGCGATTCTAGCCATCCGTTAAAATCCGGTGCTGGTTGGCGGTCAACTTTGTGCCGCGTTAAATATACGGCAGCAAGAGAGTAATAAGGGTAGGACGCAAAAAATGACCCAGGAACGGTCATGTAGCCAACATCGTTTTCCATGCAGGTCACCAATCCTAAAATTTGAGAACCATCAGTTGAATAAACTACAATCAACACTTCAAACTGAGTCCCTGTAATAATTGGATACCAAGTGAAAGTTGTCCCTTGTTTTGACACGACAGCTGCAAAAGCATAAGATGGATCTACGTATCTAAGCTCCCATGGTTGTATATCGTCAAAACCCTCGAGTGTTTCAAAGGCATTGGTGATTGTGCCGACTTCTGTCGTTATATTTATTGGAGTTCTTCTTGGTATCTGAAACTCCTGAAGATTTGACACAGACCATTCACCCGGAGCCGTGGGAAACAATTGGATTGCATTAAAATTAACTGTGCCCGATATTTGCAGTGGTGTGGAAGAAACATATGATCCGAGCTGTTGAGTTTGACACGTGCCGACAGGAGTTAGTTCGTTTGTATACCCGCCAGTTGTAGGCTCATGCAACTTTAGATTTGCTGTTATATCAAATTCGTTTGACACTCCCATACATGCCGGACAGGCTATTTGTGTTAAGGACATTTCAGCAAACCCGATTGTCAACTCCGTCATTTCATTTGAAGGTTCGGAGGAATCCGGCTCCTGCGTAGCGTCAGTGTCCTCTATGCTACTATCTGTAAGCAGCGACTGTGCGGTGTCTGGTGTTTTTTCTTCTCTTGTGATAATAGCGATGTCGCTCGAACATGACACCAGCAGTGCAAAGATGTATTTGTACATCTATACCTCCATAAATTAACTCTATGATATTATCTTATTAAATTTACGTTAGTATAATTTTATCTTTAACCGGCATCGATCTCACCACGTTTCATCATGTTCATCAATGTAATTTCCATAGCAGACATTTGTCCATCTTTGTTTGTATCATACTTGTCAAGGAATTCTTTTTCAATCTCTGCTTTGGTTTTGGCAACCTTTTCTTGGTCATCTTTCGGTAAATCTTTTACTATCTCTGCGGCATCTTTAGGCTTTTTCTTTGAATCATCTTTTTTAAACTTTGCCCCAAACTGTTTTGCCGGTTGAACGATTGCTTTATCTAAAGCGGTTTTGATTTTTTCACCAGCTTTTGTAACTTTATCTTCCTGTTCTTTTTCAGGAAGACTTTTGATTTCTGGTGGAAGTTCCATCTTCTTTGGTACCATCAAATCATTAAAAACAAACTCAGCTGAATTGATGAGATCCATGATCGCGACAGCACTGAGATACTTGGGGTTTTCTGTAAACGTGTCAGTGTCCCTGTAAGTCTTTCCTAAATCACTTTTATTAAACTTTACGTACCACTTTTTAAAATCATCGAACGAATCGGACATACCAGGTTCGAATTGCATCATATCTGAAAATATTTTTGTTGCTTTTGCAGCGACCGGATTGTTTTCTTGCTTTTGAAAAACGTCATACTTTTGTACAATAGTTTTATACTTTTCAACAAAATCAGATACATAGGATTCATCTACTTCTTTGCCGGCGTCAGTCAACCCTTCGTATTTTTTGGTTGTTTTTTCAATATACTCATCCCAGTTTTTTGCTGCAGCTTCTGCAATTACAACGTTTTCAAGTAATATTGTTCTGATGTATGATCTAATAATATGTTCTGACATAAATCTGCTCCGATTTCTAGTATAAATATGTTGAGGCGCGTGCAAGTTTAAAATTTTTTAATCATTCTGATCGGCAAGGTCGACCAACAGTTCGTAAAGTTTCCCTGGGGACATTTCTGGTGTGTCATATAGGTTCATATCGTCCCACATTACTATTCTGGCATTTACCAACGCATGGGCTATCCATTCAGAACAATACCATCTGTCACGCTTTTTCATCAAAAAAGGAGTTAAGTTAGATACAATAACACCTAGCCAATCATATCGTGATCCAACGGTTTTTTCAATAAATTTATGTAATTGTTTAAACTGATATTCTCTAACTGGCGGCCTCCAATTCAACGTAAATACTAGATAGTCCCAATTTTCGTTTTTTTCCTTTTCACTTAAATTTTTTTCCCTTATGCCAACTTTAGATGTCAAAAAGGGTGAGATTCCAACCCACTCATTACCACCCGGTAGAATTAACTCCGCATGGCTGTATTTGCTTTTGGTCCACCAACGTATAAATCTGTGAAGCCAACTTTTTTTGTCTCCTTTAAAGAAAGCAATTTTTATTTTCATAAGTAACCTAAAAATTCTTGTTCATCAATCAACAAAAACCTGAATTAGTAAAATACAGAACGCTAAAAAAATACATGTCATTGTTTTAATCGTAAACATAGATTCACCAAGATAATACCAAGTCATCAACGGAAAAGTCACGTACGAAAATACTGCTGCCATAAAACGCGCAGTCCAAAGTTCTGGTACTGCCGCCATTGCAAATTTTGTTCCGTAAAAAAAAGCCAACAAACACGGTATACCAAAAAGAAGTGTTGGAAGAATCACTTTGTCCTTCCAATAATCATTGACAAATTGTAGATTGTGTGCATACCATCCGAGAATGTGTCCGGCTATATAACAAGATATTGCATACAGCATATTAATGTTCCAAATACCCATGTATCCCTCCGCTTTAGTTTTAATTATATTTTCATCCTGCGTTTACCGTAGCATTTTAAAGACATTTACTGTAAATATCAATTTAAATTTGTACAATATATTAGGAGGTTATATGAATACATTACAAATTTGGGATCCCCCAATGCTTAACAAGTGGGATCACCCTCTTATACAAGAACGTTTTTTTCCGGATCGTTGGAAAATGTTGGTTTGTTGCTTAATGCTTAATTTAACAAGTCACAAGCAAGTAAATCCAGTTATTGATGGTTTCTTTGAAAGGTGGCCTGATGCACAAAGAGCTGCAAATGCCGATGAGAAGATAATGAAGGAATATCTTAGATCTTTGGGCATGTATAATAAACGATCAAAAACTATTATCAAAATGTCAAAACAGTTTTTGGAAGGTTTTTGTCAGGCAAAAGATCTTTATGGATGCGGCAAATATGCATCAGATTCTGACATGATTTTTTATCAGGGAAGGTGGCGTGAAGTTGAACCGACTGATGGCGCTTTAAAAAGGTATATTGATTTTTTGCAAAAAATAGTATAGTTAAATTATATATGTATGATTTTTTACTCAACAAGATAATAACTTTTGATTATGGAACAGGTTGTATAGACGCTGGAGCAACAGCATATGTTTACAGAATTCAGGAACCATATGTCTGGGTACACTTTCGCCAACCTGTTCTAGCTCACAACGACATTAAGCTTCATGTCGACGTTGTCATGAAACATGGAAGAATCGTATCTATATAGATTGACTTATCAATTTTAGTTTTTCACTACGCGAAAGTTTTTTTATTCTATATTCTTCTTTAGATGCTTGACTTCTATCTTTGTACATGCATTTATATACCAGACGGACAGGACGTCGCGATCTAGTGTACTTTGCTGCTTTGCTTGACGTATTGTGTTCTGTGATACGTCGATGTACGTCTGTTGTAATACCGGTATACAAAGACATGTCAGAGCATTCTACAATGTATACGAAGTACACTTACTTTAAAAGGCCAGCCAACTTTTTCCAACGTTCAGTAATTAGGTTACCATCATTATCGAATGATTCGGTCTTCATCGAATCTGGGGCTTTAGGCTCAGCAACATCAACCTTACCAGATCTTAACAAATCGATTGCCTGCTTTAAGTGACCCTTTCCCTTACTGATGACTGGCATATCAGGTCTTGCAGGGAAACCATCAGGTACTGAAAGTGTAAGTTTCGAAACGTTGTTACCGAGTATTTTTGCTGCTGCATCTAAAGTGGCGGCTTCGTCAGCAGACCCACCAGCTATGGCATACAGCGCTTTCACAACGTTTTCTCTATTTTTACCAGCAGCCCATGCATCATCCGGATTATCTAAAAAGGCTTGTAGCTGGGCCTTGATTCCTGCTTCGTTAAATTGATCGAAACCACCAGATCCAGGTTTTCCTGCTTTGACGCCAACAGCAACCGTGATTTGGTTTAATACAGCAATAAGTTGTTTTGCCGGGAATTCTACGCGGAAGCCTCCAACCTCAGAGGCTGGATCAACCATTCCACTTGCGATCCATCTGTGATGGCCGTCCATGATATGATTATCCGATGAGATGATTGCTCCCAAATCACCGCCTGGTCCTGTTGGAAATGGCTTGACTTTAAGAACAGCAGCAATTGCAAAGTTACATGCCTTTGCAATGTTCATAGAGGATTGAGACGGTTTAAGATCTTGACACGGAACACTATCGGGAGTTGCATCGATTTTATCATCTGCGATGATTTCTCCGTCTTTGTCTCCGCTCGAGACTTTGGCCATGGCATCTTCACGTGAAGTGTTGGCTAAAACATCGCTTAACTTTAAAGGAAACTCTTGAGGGTTTAAATCTGAAGCTTCAGCATCTTCTTTCAAATAAGAAACTAATGATTTGCTCGATTTACCCGAAAGTCGCGAGACTTCTTCTTTAACAAGTCTTCTTAAATCAGATGTAGATAAT
>MDTB01090946.1_pt1 | contig 12465 bp, 10 predicted proteins | sample 811161 | NCBI WGS metagenome assembly MDTB01 (sample SAMN05326650, study PRJNA326480) | marine metagenome | isolation source: seawater | place: Mediterranean Sea | collected 2009 | reverse complement strand
TGATTTATGATATATTGGTGTTAAAGGTGCTCCTTGCCCACCATTTTCGAGATCATTTTGTCGAAAGTTATTAATTACAATTTTATTTGTTAATCTTGATAATAAATTTCCACTTCCAATTTGTTTTGAAATTTTTTTCTCTGGATTGTGAAAAATAGTTTGGCCATGAAAGCCTATAAGGTCGATATTTTCTTTAGTATCTTTAATTGTTTCGGTAATAATTTTGTTATGAAATAAAGTAATTTCATTATCTAATTCAGCAATTTCTTTTGAATGTTGTATTAGATCCTTTAATTGAAAAATTTTACTTCTTAAATCTATTAATTTTTCCCTTAATTTTTGGTCAAATTCAACATAAGTGTCTAAAATACTTGTAATTTGATAAAATCCGTCGGATTTTACTATAGATAAGTCAACACCATCCATTGATGTACCAGTCATCAAACCTATTGCTGTGAATTCTTTTGTTTTCATTAATATATTTTTTTAATAAATTTTGTATATTGTGGAAGTATAAGCAAATGAATAAATTTTTAAAAGAGTTTAAAGATAGAGGTTATTTTTATCAATGTACTGATGATAATGAATTATCAAATTTACTTAATAATGAAAAAATAAAAGCATACATTGGTTTTGATTGCACAGCTGAAAGTTTGCATGTTGGAAGCCTTCTACAAATAATGTGCTTAAGATTATTGCAAAAAAATGGACATCAGCCAATAGTATTATTGGGTGGGGGTACTACGAGAATTGGGGACCCTTCAGGAAAAGATAAAACTAGAAAAATACTATCAGAAAAAGAAATTGAAAAAAACTCAAAAAATATAGAAAAAATTTTAAAAAAATTTTTGACTAGTGAAAATAAAAAAACAAAACCTATCTTTGTTAACAATTATAAATGGCTCAAAGATTTAAATTATATTTCATTTCTAAGAGATATTGGAAAACATTTTACAATTAACAAAATGTTAACTTTTGATAGTGTAAAATTAAGATTAGATAGAGAACAATCACTGAGTTATATGGAGTTTAATTATATGATTTTACAAGCATATGATTTTTTAGAACTTAATAAAAAAAAGAATTGTTCATTACAAATTGGTGGTTCAGATCAATGGGGAAATATTGTTAATGGAGTTGAATTAATTAAGAGATATTCAAATAAGCAAGTTTATGGACTGACTACACCGTTAATTACATTAGCAAGCGGAGAAAAAATGGGGAAAACTGCTGATGGAGCAATTTGGTTAGACAAAAAACTTTTGTCTTCCTACGATTATTGGCAATTTTGGAGAAATACAGATGACAGAGATGTTATCAAATTTTTAAAATTTTTTACTGATATCGAAATTAATGAAATTGAAAATATTAAAGATAATGACATCAATCATCTTAAAATATTACTTGCAAACAAAACTACAGATATGCTTCATGGTAATAAAGAAGCTTTAGCTTGTGAAAAAATTGCAAGAGAAACTTTTTCAGAAAATTCGACTGGACTAAATTTACCATCAATCAAAATAAATAAAGAAAAAATAGATATAATTAGTTTAATCCTCTCTACAAAATTAGAAAGTTCTAAAAGTGAAATTAGAAGATTAATTAAAGGTAACGCAGTTAAGATAAATAATGAAGTAATTAAAGATGATCAATTTGTGATTATTAAAAAAGGATTGAATGAAAGTTTTGTTAAACTATCAATTGGAAAAAAAAGGCATTTAAAAATTAATTTTAATTAGTCTTTTTGATTTTCTCTAAAGTTCTAGTAATAAATCTTGGTGTTAATGTTTTAATTGGATTTACAGTAGTTTCTAATTTTTTGGGTGAGCCTTTAATTTTAAAGCTAACACCAAATACACCCTCACCTGTTTTTGGTCCCACTAAAATTTTACCTAGTAACGGAATTGAACCAATAACTTTATTAATTGTTGTAGCTGGAACCAAAGTACCTCTTAGACTTATTAATTTATCTTTTTCAATATAACCATCCATTAATATTGATATTGCTGGACCGATTGCATAAATTTCATCGATCGTCATTAAATTTCTTTTATTTTTAAAGTTCATTTCAAATTCACTAAATCTCATACCTTCTCCTGACAAAATATCGGCTATACCTTGTAGAGAAGCTAATGTTAATAGTTTAGTTAATGTTGGCAGCTCTTTTAATTTAAAATCATAAATTTTTAATGTTGAATTAGATTGATCACCAATTTTTGTACTGTAAAAATCTAGTACACCTTCATCAAAACCTTTTATAAATTTATAGTGTTGCACAATTGGTTTTGCATAATCTATAAAAAATGTTGTAATCTTATTTTCATCTTGACTTTTAACTGTAAAATTCATTTTTTTATTATTTTGAAAATTTCCCTCTAATCTAGCATCAATTAACTTTGAATTTTTAAAATTTAGCTTACCAGACAAATCATTTAGAACAAATTCATCATCTAAACGAACTTTATTAATATTCAATTTTAAATTAAAATTTTTTTTAAAATAATCATTCTCATTATTGCCAATTAATATATTTTTTATTAGATTTTCAGCATTAAAATAATTACCCCTCAAGATATAATCTTTATTTTCATTTAATATTTCTATTAAACATTTTTGATTATCTTTATCTAAATAATTTAGGTTTATTTTATCTAATGAATAAAATTTATTTTTATTATCAAAAGAAATATTTTCAAATTTCATTTTATTTTTACCTTCATCAAGAGATACCAAGCTAAAAATAATTTTTTTCTTTTTCTCACTATGGCCATTAATTTTAATAACTGTCTCAGCTTTTTCATTTTTTTTATAATTTAAAAAATTAAATAAAAGCGGATTTTTTTTTATAGTTATTTCAGTTTTAAAAGTGGTTTTTTTACGATTCTTTTCAAAATTATATGAAATAAAATCATTTTCTTTTTGCAAAAGAATATCTCCAGCTCCTTTAATTTTTAAATTATTTTTCTTATAAACTAATTCAATTTTATTATTATTCAGACTAATTTGATCTTTAATTTCAGGAAGCGAGTCTTTTAAATTATATTTATTTAGAATTTTAGCTTTATTTATTTGTAAAATAGAATTTACTTCAAAATCTTTTAATTTAAATTTTTGATCAATAGTCATAGAAAAATTATTTGTTGAACTAAAATTTATTTCTTGAATATCCAACTTAGAAAAAAAATTCTCTTTTAATAAAGAAATAACTTTATTATTTAGTTCAATGTCTTCATTATCAATATTTCCTTTAATAAAATATTGATTTTGACCATTAATCGCACTTATACTTTTAGAAGAAAAATCTAAATCATTAATTTTAAATTTAATATCATTTAAAACTAAATTATTTTTTGATATATCAAATAAAAGGTTCAGGTTATTTATTTTATAGTCATTGGTTAGATTAAATTTTGTATCTTTGACAAATCCTTTTGCAGAAAAATTATCTTTTAAATTTCCGTCTAAATCAAATTCTAGTTTTATATTTGTAATTAAATATCCTCTTAGTTTTAATATCTTCTCTAAAAAAATTATCTCCGGTGATTGATTTATAGATCTATATAAAAATAAAAGATCTCTAATTTCTAAAGTTTTCGATGAAATTTCTAATTTTTCTATTGAAAATTTATTTATAAATAATGATTTTATTGATATTTCTGATTTAATATTTTCTAATTCTATTTTTTTACCATTATTAATTAATTTTGGCCCAATTGTTTTAATATTTAATTTTAAATTAAAGGGATTTAAAACTAACTTTACTTTATTCAATTCAATATCTAGCTCTTTATTTACCTCATTTATTTTTGTTTTGATGTTATTATTTAATTTTTTTGTTTCAATTCCAATTGTACTTACATAAACAATCATTAAAATTATTAAGATCAATAAAACAGAAAAAAATCTTTGTATTATTTTCATTTAAATTGATATTAAAGATTGTTCTAAGAAATCATCTATTGCCCCATCTAAAACTTTATCTGGATTTGAACTTTCAAAATTTGTTCGATTATCTTTTACTAATCTATATGGTTGTAAAACGTAAGACCTTATCTGATGCCCCCAGCCTATATCTGTCTTTGCAGACTCTAAACTCTGACTTTGTTTTTCTTTTTTTTTAATTTCAAAATCATATAGTCTTGCTCTCAACATATTCATACATGTTTCTTTATTCTTGTGTTGTGATCTTTCATTTTGACACTGTACAACAATTTTTGATGGTAAGTGTGTTATTCTTACTGCACTATCAGTTGTATTTACATGTTGCCCACCTGCTCCACTAGAACGATATGTATCTATTCTTAAATCTTTATCTAAAATTTCAATATTCACATTTTCGTCCACCACAGGATACACCCAAACACTAGCAAAACTTGTATGTCGTCTAGCTCCAGAGTCAAATGGCGAAATTCTAACTAGTCTATGTATTCCAGACTCTTTTTTTAGCCAACCAAAAATATATTCTCCTTGAATTTTAATAGTAGAAGATTTAATACCAGCTTCATCGCCTTTGTGTTCACTGATCAAACTAGATCTAAAATTTTTACCATCTGACCATTTCATGTACATTCTTCTTAACATTTCAGCCCAATCTTGGCTTTCAGTACCACCAGCACCAGCATGAATCTCTACATAACAATCTAGAGAGTCTGCCTCATTTGACAAAAAACATTTAATTTCATTTTTTTTTACAATTTCTCTTAAATTTTTAATATTTCCTAAAATTTCATTCTGTATATTTATATTTTTTTCCTCTATTGCAAGTTCATTTAACTGATCGAGATCTTCAAGACTTTTGATCGACTCGTTGTAAGAATTCACTAACTCCTCATATAATTTTTTTTCTTTGATTATTTTTTGAGATCTTAATTTATCTTGCCAAAAATTAACATCTAGCATTTCTTTATTATGATTTTCTAATTTTGAATGAATTTGATTTTTATCAAAGATACTCCTTAACTCTTTGATTGATTTTTTCAATTTCTTTTTTCAAATCTAAATATTTATAATCCATTAATAAAACTTTAATATATTATTTGTGTCTAATCTATTGTTATTTAAATAAAGCACTTTTCCATCAACAATATTCTTATTTTTGTAAGCTTCTATAATTGTATCCTCTGAAGAAAATTTTGCTTTTTGCCCTGTTACAGAATCAACAACCATCATTGTTATTCCTTCAGCCACTTTAAAGGGCCTTGCATCAGATTTTTTTATTGCTTTTTTTACAAAATCCTCAAAAATTGGTAATGCAACTTTTGAACCAGTTTCAAATTTACCAAGAGGTTTAGGATTATCCATTCCTACATACACTCCAACAACTAAATTTGATGTATAACCAATAAACCAAGTGTCTGTGTTATCATTTGTAGTTCCTGTTTTTCCTGCTAAATTTAATTTTAATTTTTTTAATTTTTTACCGGTTCCTCTTTGAACAACTCCTTCTAAAAGAGATGTAATTTGATAAGCTGTTTGTGGTGAAAATACCTGTTTATATTGATCATCAATTATTGGATAATCTTTACTTGTAAAAGATATTTGATTACAATTTTTACACAGTCTTTTTTCATTGTTTACTATTGTGTTTCCCTCACTGTCCTGAACTCTATCAATAATTATCGGTTCAACTAGTTTTCCTCCATTTACAAAAGCACAATAAGCTGAAGTCAATTTTAAAAGTGTAGTTTCTGCTGAACCTAATGATAATGATAATAATTCTTCAGGGTTGTCATAAATGCCTAATTGTTTTGAGAAATTTGTGATTTTACTAATACCTAAATTTTGAGCGATTCTAACTGTCATTAAATTTCTAGATTTTTCAAGACCAATTCTTAAAGTTGAAGGACCATAAAACTTTTTTCCGTAATTTTCTGGTTTCCACATTTTTAAATCTGATCCTTGATCTAATACCAATGGCGCATCTAAGATAAGTGACGAAGGTGTGTAATTATTCTCTAAAGCTAAAGCATATACAAAAGGTTTAAAAGCTGATCCAGGTTGCCTTAAGGCTTGAGTGGCTCTATTAAATTCACTATTTTTAAAACTAAAACCACCACTTAAAGCCAATACTCTGCCTGTGTAAGGATCCATTACAACAATTCCTCCATTTATTTTTGGAATTTGTTTAATTGCAAACTTATTATCTCTAATATTTTGAACATATATTAGATCGCCAACTTTAAATAAATCGTTAAATTCTTTTTTTGTCCAAGAAATATCTTTATACTCTATTATTCCATCACTTTTATCAGAAAGTTCTATCTCGACCGAAAATTGTCTTATCTTTTTTATTATTGCCATCTTCCAATTAAAAGATTTTTCTAATTGGTGATTGTTTAAATCTTTTGACCAATTTGAATCATTTTTTTTATTTTCCAAAACACCATGCCAACCTTTTCTTTTATCATAAGAAATCAATCCTTTTCTTAAAACATCAGTTGCAATTTTTTGTAACTCTAAATTTATAGGGGTATTAATATTAAAACCTTGTTTATAAACTTTTTCATAAGATAATTTTTCAATTATATTCTTTCTTACATCTTCAATGTAAAATTGAGCATCTTCCAAAAAAATTTTTTTATTTTTTTTTAAAACAATTTCTTTATTTTTTAAAATCTCATATTTCTTTTTATCAATAAAATCATTTTCTAATAAATTTTTTAAAACAAGATTTCTTCTAAATTTTGCTAATTCAATATTTTTGTAAGGATTATATTTACTTGGTGCTTTTGGCAAAGCAGCTAATAAGGCAGCCTCTTCATAATTAAGTTCTTTAATTGACTTATCAAAATATTCAAGACTTGCAGCAGCAACCCCGTATGCACCACTACCTAAATAAATCTGATTTAAATATAATTCAATAATTCTCTCTTTTGTTAAAGCTCTCTCTATTCTAAATGCTAAAATTGCTTCTTTAATTTTTCTATTCAAACTAACTTCATTTGTTAATAAAAAATTTTTAGCTACTTGCTGTGTAATTGTTGATGCCCCCTCCAATCTCTTAGAGGTAAGAATGTTCTGAATATTGTTTATTGTTGCTCTCAAAACTCCTTTGGCATCCACACCTGGATGAGAGAAAAAATTTTTATCCTCTGCTGATAAGAAGGCATTAATAACGTTTTGTGGAATTGAGTTGTAAGGTACAAAAACTCTTTTTTCTGTCGAAAAATCAGCAACAAGATCTCCATTTCCAGAATAAACCTTGCTTGAAACTGGAGGTTTGTAACTTTTTAAAAACTTATAATCGGGAATATTATTAGAGAAATTCCACAAAATACCCAATACAAATATTGAAACTAAGAGAAAAAAACTACTTATTCCTATAAGTATATTTTTAAAAAATTTGTTCATTTTGTTTCCATTATATATCGGAATTTGTTAAAGTTATGGCATTTGATAAACAAAATTTTATAAAAAATGAAAATAAAAATAATTACATTATGGACAAAAATTTATATATCGATGCATCGCATCCTAACGAGACTAGAGTTGTACTTAAATCAGAAGGAAATATTGAAGATTACGAATATGAAGGTTTAAAAAACAACCTCATCAAAAATAATATTTATCTTGGAAAAGTAAGTCGAATTGAACCATCTTTACAAGCTGCTTTTGTAGACTTTGGAAGAGAAAGACATGGGTTTTTATCATTCAATGATATTCAGTCTGACTACTATCAAATTCCAAAAAGTGATTTAGACATTATTAAAAAAGAAGAAGAAAAAGAAAGAGAGAAACTTTCTAAAGAAGTCGAGGCTAAAGAAGATGAAAAAATAGCAGAGGGAAAATTAGAAATTGACGACCCAATTGAAAAAAAAGAAACTGAAGAAAAAGAAAGCTCTGAAGATGTGGTAGAAAAAAAAATTGATGATAGGCCTAAATTTAAGAGATATAAAATTCAAGAAGTTATTAAACCAAATCAGGTTATTTTAGTTCAAGTAATAAAAGATGAAAGAGGTCAAAAAGGTGCCGCTCTAAGTACTTTTATTTCTATAGCAGGTAAATACATAGTTTTAATGCCTAACACACCTAAAGGTGGTGGTATTTCAAGAAAAATTTTTAATCCAGCTGATAGAAAAAAAATTAGATCGATTTTGAATGAAATACAAATTCCAAAAGAAATGGGTTTAATAGTTAGAACGGCTGGCTGCAATAAAACTAAAAATGAGATAAATCATGATTTAACAACACTAATAAATAATTGGAATCAAATTAAAGAGAATGCGATTAATTCAATCGCCCCATCTCTTATTCATCAAGAAAGTGAAATTATTAAAAGAACATTAAGAGATATGTACGATGAAAATACAAAAAATATAATAGTAGAGGGAAATGAAGGTTATAAAAAAGCGCAAAATTTTATGAAAATGATGATGCCTTCACACGTTAAAAAAATTAAAAAATATAGAGGTAAAGTTCCTTTGTTTATTGAAGAAGGTATAGAACAAAAACTAAATCATATTTTTGAGTCTGAGATCAAATTAAATTCTGGAGGTTATTTAGTTATTAATCCAACTGAAGCATTAGTTTCTGTAGATATAAATTCTGGAAGTTCAATAAAACAAAAGAATGTTGAAAATACCGCCCTAGATACAAATCTCGAGGCAGCAGATGAAATTGCAAGACAAATTAAAATTAGGGATTTATCAGGTTTGATAATCATAGATTTTATCGATATGTTAAATTATGGAAATAGAAAATTAGTTGAAAGAAGATTAAAAGAAAAATGCAGATCTGATAGAGCTAGGATTCAGGTAGGCAGAATTAGTAATTTTGGCTTACTAGAGATGTCACGACAGAGACTAAGGGAAAGTGCTGTTAAGTGGGAAGTAAAATTAACTGATGAGTCTTTTGCCCAAAAATTACTCAAAATGGTTGAATTAAAAGCAGTATTAAATAAAGCAAAATTTGTAGATTTAAAAGTATGTGAGAAAATATCTGATTTCTTAAAAGAAAATTTTATAGAAGATCTCAAGTATTTTGAAAAAAAGAATAAAATAAAAATTGATATCATAACTGATAATAAATTAATAATTCCTGAGTACATAATTAATATAAAAAATAAATCTAAGAAAACCTTAGAACTAGTTGAGCATTTTGAAAAATTAAAAAATTTAGATCTACAAAAAAAAGAAAGTAATATTATTGAGTTAAAAGATAAAAAGAAATATAAGAAAAAAATATTTAGAAAAAAAAAATTCTTTAAAAAAGTTAAATAATTCCTTTTGTCGGTGAAGAAGCACTTCCCATTAGTGTCTTTTTTATTCTGCCAGAAAGATAAGATTGTCTGCCTGAAATGACTGCGTTTTTGAATGCTAGTGCCATTAAAAATGGTTTTTTTGCTTTAGCTATAGCCGTGTTAACCAAAACTCCGTCACAACCAATTTCCATCGCAATTGATGCATCAGATGCCTGGCCTAAACCAGCGTCAATAATTAAAGGTAATTTAGTTTGACTTCTTATAATCTTTATATTTGTTTTGTTTAATATACCTAAACCAGACCCAATTGGAGCTGCCAAAGGCATTATTGCACAAGCTCCTGAATTCTCTAATCTTTTTGCCATTAGTGGATCATCATTACAATATACCATTACTTTAAAACCTTCTTTTGCAAGAATCTCCGTTGATTTTAATGTTTCAATCATTTCAGGAAATAAATTTTTTTTGTCTCCTAGAACTTCTAGCTTTACTAATTTCCAGCCACCAATTTCTCTAGCCAATCTTAATGTTCTCAATGCCTCTTCAGAATTAAAGCAACCAGCTGTATTAGGTAAGTAAGTAACTTTTTTTGGATTTATATAATCCATTAAAAGAGGTTTTTTTTTATCAGTAATATTCACTCTTCTTACTGCAACAGTTACTATTTCAGCTCCAGATATTTTAATTGCTTTAGCACATTCACTCATGCTTTTATATTTTCCAGTTCCAACTATAAGTCTAGAATTAAAACTTTTGCCAGCAACAATAAATTTATTTTTATTCAAATTTAACCTCCTCCAATAAAATGTACTATTTCTATTTTATCATTTTTTTTTAGAGTAATCTCTCTTAGTTTTCTTTTATCTACAATTTCCTCATTTAATTCAATCGCCACCTTTTTGATTGGTATTTTTAAAGAATTGATTAAATTTAATAGATTATTGTTTTCATTAATACTTTTTATTTTACCATTTACTTTAATTTTAATTTTTTTCATCGTATATAAGAGCTAAATGAATAATAAAATAATTATTATCAATGGTCCAAATCTTAATCTATTAGGTGAAAGAGAACAATCACAATATGGCTCTGCGACTCTAAAAGAAATAGAAAAAACATGTTTAAAAAAATCAAAAGAATTAGGATTGGAAGTTGAATTTATACAATCTAATGTCGAAGGTGAGCTAGTAAATATTATTCAAGACTCAAGAAAAAAATTCAACGGAATAATCATAAATGCTGCTGCATTCACGCATACATCAGTGGCTATAAGAGATGCTTTAGATATTTTTAAAAAACCTATAATCGAGTTACATATATCCAACATTTACAAAAGAGAGGAATTTAGGCAAAAATCTCTCATAAGTGATATAGTTACTGGTGGTATTTTTGGTTTAGGGATTGATGGTTATATTTTAGCCATAATTTCAATGCAAAAGCTTTTACAAAAATGAAAATTGATAAAAAAATTATTAAAGAATTAAGTGATTATCTTGAAGAATTTAATCTTACAGAGTTGGAATATACAGAAAAAGATACAAAAATAAAAGTTTCTAAAAATAATGTAACCATCAATAGTCAAGGAACATCATCTAATGCCTCTACAAGTTCTAAAAATGATGTTAAAAATATTACTCCAATCAACAGTGGTATTGAAGTTAAATCTCCAATAATAGGAACTGCTTATCATGCTCCAGAGCCTGGTGCAAAAAAATTTGTTGAGATTGGAAAAAAAATAAAAAAAGGTGATACCGTAATGATAGTTGAGGCCATGAAAACTATGAATCATGTTCCATCTACTTCTGATGGAATTGTTAAAGAAATATGTGTTCAAGATGGCCAGCCAGTTGAATTTGGGCAAACTATAATCATACTTGAATAATGTTTAAAAAAATTTTAATTGCAAACCGTGGGGAAATTGCAGTCAGAGTAATCAGGGCTTGTAAGGAGTGGGGAATTTCTACCGTAGCAGTCCATTCAGATGTAGATAGAGAGAGTATGCATGTCAGATTAGCTGATGAAAGTGTTTGTATAGGATCACATCAGCCTGCTAATAGTTATTTAAATATACCTGCAATCTTATCAGCAGTAGATCTTACTAACGCAGAAGCAGTTCATCCTGGATATGGTTTTTTATCTGAGAATGCAAATTTTGCAAAAATATTAGAAGAAAATAATATTAAATTCATTGGTGCTTCATCAAAACATATCAAAATGATGGGAGATAAAATTCAAGCAAAAAAAATTGCAAAAGAAAATGGTCTACCTGTGATTGAAGGTTCTGAGGGAGGTATAAAAAATGTTTCTGAAGCAAAACAATTATGTAAAAATATTGGTTTTCCAGTTTTGATCAAAGCCTCTGGAGGCGGAGGTGGAAAAGGAATGAAAATTGTTCAGAAAGAAGAAGATTTTGAAACACTTTTTTCAACAGCTAAATCTGAGGCTCAAAAATATTTTGGTAATGATGAAGTTTATATAGAAAAATTTTTTCAAAACCCAAGACACATTGAGGTTCAAATTTTATCAGGGAAAAATAGAACAGTTCATTTGCATGAAAGAGATTGTTCAGTTCAAAGGCGACATCAAAAACTTATCGAAGAAACACCAAGTCCAATTCTTAATGAAAATATTAGAAAAGATTTATTCGATAAAACTGTAAAAATGGTAAGCAAGATTGGTTATGAAGGAGCTGGCACAGTTGAATTTATTTACGAAGATGGGAAATTTTATTTTTTAGAAATGAATACAAGAGTACAAGTTGAACATCCTGTAACTGAAATGGTAACTGGTATAGATATTATCAAAGAACAAATTAATATTGCTTACACTGGTGAGACCGCTTTAAAACAATCCGATATAAATCCAAGGGGTCATGCTATAGAATGCAGAATAAATGCAGAAGATCCAAGTAAAAACTTTCAACCTTCGCCAGGTGTTATTGGAATGTGTCATCAACCTTCAGGATTTAGAACAAGAGTAGATGGTGCAATATTTCAAGGTTATAAAGTTACACCATATTATGACAGTATGATCTGCAAACTTATATGCCATGGAAGAAATAGAATTGAAGCTATTCAAAGAATGAATAGGTCTTTAGATGAGTTTGTAATAGAAGGTATAACCACAACAATTCCTCTACATAAAAAACTTTTAAATCATAAAAAATTTATAGACTCAGACTTTAATGTAAGCTGGCTTGATAAAGAAAAAATAGTTTAATAACAACTAATTAACCATATATCATAAACTGGATGATCAAATGGTGC
>MDTB01127944.1_pt1 | contig 12466 bp, 4 predicted proteins | sample 811161 | NCBI WGS metagenome assembly MDTB01 (sample SAMN05326650, study PRJNA326480) | marine metagenome | isolation source: seawater | place: Mediterranean Sea | collected 2009 | reverse complement strand
TCTTCTTTTTCAAAGATAGGGTATATGTGGATGTAGAAACCATTGTATATCACAGATTATTCTTAGACAATCATGGAGACACAACTCGTAGTAGATACAAATGAGACACAATCATTTGATGATTGTGAAATGAATCGCCCTTTTTTTCAAATTTTAAATGAGCCTAGAACTCATGAGTCTTTTTCTGGACAATCAGAAGCAGAGACAATAAAGTTTACAGAAACAAATGTTGTAACTTGCAATCGTAATGCACTAGGCGGGATCAACGCCTACAGTCGCAGTAGACCTGTTGCTACTGCAACATTAAATGTTGAAAATAACACTGTGAAGTTGGTTGTTGGCCCATATGCCAACATATCGATTTTGAGTGTTAATAATATCCGAAAGACTGTTGAAAACGAAGTTATTATACTGAATATTGGTGACAAAATTAAATTTTGTTCCAATGCTAACGCAGTCTTTGGTGAGCTATCATCCTATGAATTAGTTGGACCACCAGATTATAATATTAGTAGTGTCAATACTAGTAATCTAACTACAAATGATTCCAAAGCAATGCCAAAGGAACAGATGTTCTCTCCAAAGGCAAATGGTACTAGTAGTAGAAATACACCAAACACCTTGAATGCAAAAAAAGTTAAAATAAAAAAATTGGATTTAATTTTAATAATACCAGAGTTGGAAGAAGAGTTGGTATTAATGGATTGTATTACAGAGGAAACAAAATATTCAGATTTATGGGATATCATAAAGGAACAATGTGAACTTGAAGATTTACCTCTTGGTTTCTCTAGAGAGAGTTATTTCTTTTATTTAAATGATGGTAAATCTAGAGTAACGAAAACCCAAGAGAAAAACAAATGTGTTAAGCAAACAAAAGTAGTTTTAAAATGTCGACACAAACGTAAATTACAAAATGACAGCAGTAACAATGTAGACAATCAAGGTACAATGATGATGGCAAATAATAATCTGTCTGCAAAGCGTATCAAAAAATCTACTACAACAGCTATTCCAGATGAAAATAATCATCGCAATGATATTGGTGACAATTGTGTTGAAGCAAAACCAAAATCCACAACTGCTGCAGCTACAACGACAACAGCAGCTATTCCAGATGAAAATAATCATCGCAATGATATTGATGACAATTGTGTTGAACCAAAACCAAAATCCATAACTGCTGCAGCTACAACGACAACAACGACAACAACAACAACAACCACAACAACAAAAGCAGCGTCGAGGAAAAATAACAAACGCAATCATCAAGCATTTGATGGTAATTATGATAGTGATGATGATGATGATGATGATGGATTAAGCCTTGATGTTAGTAGTAGGACACGCTCAAAAAAACAGAAAATTATTTCATTATCATCAGATGAGGAAGATGATGATGATGATGTAATTGAAATTACGGGTCAATCAATTCCAACAACAGCAGAGTTTAATAGTTATGTTGATGTTGCAAAGAATAATACAAACAAATGCATCGAAATTTTAGACCAATTAAAAGAAATTGTTGAAGAAGATAATGTAACAACAACAGCAAGACAATTAATATGGTCAAAAGAAATCAAACAAATTAAAGAAAAAGGGTTACCAAACACAACAATTGGTGTTCTTGGCAATACTGGGGTCGGAAAATCGTCGTTATTAAATGCTTTATTAAATGAAGCAAGCATTCTTCCAACAAGCGGTTCACGGGGTTGTACAGCAGCTGTTGTAGAGCTGAAATACAATGAAACCATTGCAAAGCTTGAAATAAACGAACAAGCATATGTGTATGAAGCAGATGTTGAATTCATGAAAATGGATGACTGGTTAAAGGAGTTAAAAACTCTTGTCAGTGAATGCTGTAACAATGATGGTTTCCTTTATGGTAGAAAGCCGGATGAAAATAATTCTGAGATGGCACATGCTGCATGGGAAAAAATTGAACAAGTGTATGGGCGAGGGGCTTTAAATAGATATACTGGAGCTAGGGAAGAAATTGTATTGAATTCTTTAACAAATCATCACATTATCCAAAATTTATTAACTCCCAGCGATGGGGATGAATTTAAAACTGTTACAGTGAGGGAAGGTGAAGTTGATTTTGAGACAGCTCAGAAATTATTAAGTAATAACAAGAAGCTTGATTCAAAGTTACGTGAAGAGAAACGAAATTGGGCGAAAAATTTTAGAAATGAAATCAATTCATACGTTTACCGTAAAGGTAACGGAGATCAACCTCAAAGTTGGCCATTGATACGAAAAGTTGTTGTGCGCGGACTTTTTGATGTATTATCCACCGGCGCATGCTTGGTGGATTTACCAGGAGTAAAAGACTCTAATGCGTAAGTAAATTCTATTCCCCTGAACCTAAAAAGGATATCCTCTCTAACACATTACTCATTCATACGCTACGCTTCTCAGAGCACGAGCAAATGTAGCACAAAGTTATCTGCAAAATTGCAGTTGCATTTGGATTGTTGCCAAAATTGGAAGAGCAGTTGATGATGGTACAGCAAAGGATTTGCTTGGCGAACAGTTTAAGCGTCGATTGCTTATGGATGGTCAATATGGCAATGTATCATTCATATGCACACAATCAGACATGTGTGAGCCTACGGAAATTTGGAGAGATCACAACGATGTTTCTAAACGTACACCAGAACGTCATAAAGACATGGAAAAACTTTTTGATGAACTCTTCAAAGTTGATGATGATATCTTAAAGCTTGATCAAGAAGAAGAGAAATTGAAAGATGAGTACAATGATTTTAACAGGCAAGCTAAGAAAAAAAAACGAGATATTAAGAAAAAGAAGAAGAAGCTAAAGAAATGGAATGACAAAGTAGAGAAAGTATTGATTATCCAAGGTTGGTGGAAGAAAATAAAAGAAACATTAGTTCCAAGAGAAACAAGCGATGTCACAATGGCACAACCATCTGTTGACAATATTGAATTTGAACTAAAGCCAGAAAACATTCTTAAATTGATAGCAGATATAAAAAGCGATACAGAGCAATTTGACGAAATGAAAAAATTTCTTGAAACAAAATCAAATGAGATAGAGGAATTGGCTATAAAATATAAACCAACTAGAAAAAAATTAAGACGTAGACAAAAAAAGTTAAACTTAAAATTGAAACCACTTTGTGCTCTAGTAAGGAATGAATACAGCACTGAACAATTGCAAAATGACTTCCGATCTGGTTTGGAAGATATGATGCGAGGTCCAGATGCTGAGGAAATGGATGACGATGATGATGGTGGGAGTAATAGCAATAACAGTAATAATGCTGTTGTAAAAAATCCACTACCCGATGATTTCAATTTACCAGTTTTTTGTATTAGTGCAAATGATTATTTAAAATTAACTGGAATTAAATCTAGTTCAGATGGAGCTGCAAATACATTTAAAAGTCCAAATAATACAAATATTCCATTATTAAGATCTCATGTACATGATTTAACTGCAAAAAGACGTGAATTTGCATCAAAAAATATTATTGTCAGTTCAAGCGATATTGTTGATCAAATTAAATTATACATCAATGATATAAGTAATATCAATGCTAATGCCGGTAGTGCTGAACCTATATTTGAAAACCAAATGAAACATTTGAGAATTGCCATTGAAAAAGCTGTTGCCAACATGACAAAAATGATTGAAACAGAAGTTTCTGCTAAATTAAAACCATCTGTTGAAGTTGGTGCTTCTAGAGGGAAAGCAGCTGCTTTTGATACAGTAGTTGGTTGGGGTAGCAAACAGAAAAGGGCAAGAAAAAACGCAACAACCAATCATGGCCAGGAAGAACCAGGTAAAGGATTGTATTGGGGTACCTATTTTGCTACTGTGCGTCGTAATGGAGAGTATACGTCAGGAACTTTTGGAAATGTAGACTTTAATCAAGAATTGTGCGAACCTGTAGAAAAAGCTTTTATGGTTGGATGGGAGCGAACAATGAATGCAGCTGTTAATCGTTTGATGTTGAAATGTGAAAAAGATATTATAAAATCTGTTGCAACAATCAATACTTCAATGTTCAATGAGTTGGTTGAAGATGGTATTGATCGCAATCGCTTGACGCAAATGCATTGTACAACATTACGTGCGATAGAAACTGTTGTAAAAGCAGAATTTAAAACAATTAGTGCTTTTTCTACTGAAGTTCAGCGAAACATTAATCGATCATTGCTTCCTCAAATTAAGGAATCAATGAAAGATGGCTATGAAAAAGCCGCTGGTGTTGAGAGAGGTCAAGGTTTATTTAATCGTATTAAAAACAATATGGTTGATCATGCTAAAGCTGCAGTAAATACAATGTTCATTGATGCAACTAAGGCATTGTTGAATTCAATATCGAAATTGATAACTGATCTAGCATTAAAAGCTACCGGTGTGGCTGTCATTGTGGAGAAGAAATTCAGTGATGTTTATAATGTTCTTTGGGAGCGTGGTACAGTACCAATTGATGAAGAAACAAAAGTTAAAATTCGAGCAGCACGCCAAATTGCAATACCAAAAATCGGTCATTGCAGAGAAATATTAGATGCATTAATGGATTCAAATGATATTGTACGAGAAGAACCAGAATTTGAAATCCAAGCTGTACAAGATGTTGATCAAGCTTTACAAAATCAATTAGAAGAAGCTCATAAAAATGGTGCAGTAGTTGATTTGACAGATTTAAATAGCGATGATGATGATGATGATGAATTTGTAGTAGTGAAACCGGAGAAAGATGGTGCAAGACAAAATATTTCTAATAATAATGCAGCAACAGATACGATTACTATTACTTATCCAAGGAGTGGACTTGGTTTAAATATATACGAAGGAAGAATTGGCATTTTTGTAGATGCGGTAGATCCAAATGGGGCGTCACGTGATAAAATAGAAAAAGATATGCAGATTCTGAAGATTGGCAATGTAGATGTATCAGAAACAAGTATTGAACATGTCCAAACACTTTTAAGAGTCTCTCGTTATCCATTGACGCTTACTTTCAGTGCAGTCAGTGAAAGAAGATGAAGAGGAAAGAAGAAGAAACTGGAACAGAGAGAGAAGAGAGAGGGGGAAGAATCGAGGGAAAGGGAGAGGTAAATGGGTTCCGTACTAACTATGATACGAACGTGTACATGTGATATAAGACTGTATGCACGTTGTAAATTTTTTATGATATGTCTTTTGTGTTGTTGTATTTCAATTAATTTCAATTTAATAATACTCTTTTTATACGCTCTAAATATTCACAATATTATCATACATTCTGGTGCCTATGAGGAATCTTGATTAAACCAATGATACGAAGCGCACGTGCGCTCGACGATCGTATAGAATATTTGTACAGTAAACAAAATACACCCCAATACGAATTAATTTTACTTTTTCTCACTCACTCTGAACATGCAGCTTCGATATTTTCTTTCTTGGTGTTTTGCCGAAATATCATATCGTCAATATCAAACGTTTTATCTTTCTCATGTGTCAATAAAAATCGATAAACATTAACTGAATTGACTTGACCAGATCGGAATACACGACCTATTGCTTGTTGTTCTCTTGCAATAGCTTCGACTGGATCAGATGCTTTCCATAATGGAGCATATAAAATTACGTCTTTACCAACATATTGAAAATTATGTCCTGCTGCGTGGCTGAATGGTAATAACAATACACGTGGGTTCAATCGATCTCCATCACTAATGTCTATTGAGCTGTAAAGCCTTATTATTTCACGTCGTGTCTCCGCCGGCTTGGTATCATCAATATACTCAAAATGAATTTTTTTATCATCATTAACATCAAAACCTTCAACACAATATGATTGTAGAGCTTTTAATGCAATATCATATGCGCCACAATCATATGGTGCAAAAATGACAATTTTTGTTTTCTTATCAGCCTGATTGATTTTTTGGATCAATTTGACCAATTCTTTTCCACGATTTTCATCTTGACTGATTGTTTTCAACATGTTTTTCCATACGATTCTATTTGTTTCAGCTAACATTAACGATAGCGTTGCTGGATTTTTTGGGTCTTTATCCAATTGCTTTTTAAGTTTCTTCATTTCGGCATATGTTGCAGCCGTCATTTGGACTGGAATTATATTCAAACTTTTGCTGCCAGTATATTCAGTCGTACGATTACGTTGAACGGATGTCTTGATATACCTTTGCGCATGATCAAACCGTCTAGAACGATATGCACCTGATGCAAAATAAGCACTATCTAAATCTTCTAAAAATAAATCCCGCCCACTGGCTCTTTCCATATTGCGCCAATGTTTTGTTGCACCACATACATATGTACCACCACACATAGATGCTAATTCAGTACATCGCTCAACAGTTGATAACATTGGAGTTCCTGTTAAACCCCAAGTTCCTTTTCTACAATACAAAGGGCGCTTTTTTAAGTCCATAGTTGCAACGCCCATAATCTCGCGTGCAGCAAGCGGGCCTCTATGCGTTGTTACTTTCTTATCTTCTTCATCTATTTCGCCAACACCAGGACATGTTGCCTCATGACATTCATCAAACACTAATCGTTCCCATTGAAAGTATTCAAGTGGTACTCCTTTCAGTGTATTTGACAATTCCATTTCCCGTAACTCTTCTACGGCGTCTTTGTAATGTTCTGTAAAGTATGCAGATATATTTCTAAATTTTTGATTGCCTTTCGTTCCAGCATATGGTTCCGCCGGATGCCCAGGTACCCAAGTACCAACAAGTGATTCAGGCGCCCGTTGACCCAAGTACTGAGGCGTTTTATCTGGCAAGTCTTTGCATTTGGAAATTTTTTTCAAATTTGCTAAATATTTCTTTTTACATAAAATTTCCATCGATGCCACAACAATGTCTGCTTCAACTATGTCTTTTTTGGTATTCCTCATTAACGATGAAAAATCATCAATATACAACGTTTTTAAATTGTTGCCGGTAAATTTATTTATTTCAGTTTTCCAACTTCCAAGAATATTATCAGGCACTAAAATGAGAGTTGCATTTGAAGCATTTTGTGCAAGATCCCGTGCTTTGTTATTGGTCTTGCCTTTGGCTATTAAAGCAATAGTCGTTGCTGTTTTCCCACCCCCCATTACATCACCCAAAACTCCACCGCGTACTGTAGTTGTTAATTCAGCTTTTCCCTCTAATAACCAACCCACACCAGGCAATGGAAATTCCCTTCTCTCCTCCTCAACAAACTTTACAATCTCGGATTCAATGTTTTCCATCCGGCCCAATGCACGTTTTTGCCTCGGATATAAGGGATAATTTGCATTCCAAATCGCCGGGTCGTCAACTTGCGCATAGTCGTCACTAGTTGGGATTTCAAATATGCTGGGTAAATTTTGAATGGTTTTATCTGGGCTAGTAATCTTATATTTAACAACAAAATTGTCTGATTTCGTTATATCGCTATTATAAAATCTATCCCTTAATAATGCAGCAGCAGCTCTGTGAGCAACAGGGCTTGGTTTTGCATATATATTAAGTTCTTTATTTGCAACTTCTACATCCCAAGGTGTTGGCCTTGCACGGAGATCTTTTTCAAATTGATTGGACAAATTAGCATCAAAAACAGGTTTATATAGTATCGTTTCAACCAAACCTCCCCGTCCTCGTTTTTTTTTTATTACTTGTTCCCAAGTAGGTTTTGGTTTTTCGGGGATATGCAACGTATCAAACCCCCAATTTTCTTGCGTTTTAAAGTCCTTCATGTTCTCATCGTTTTTATTGAATAGCCCTGACTCGTTACTTTGAGAAATAAAACGGGAGAGTGTACTATTTAAAATACTACTGAAACGACGTTGAGTCATTGCTGATGTTTGTCCCACTTTGTCCAACTTTAAATTAAATTGCGCTCCAATTTTCATGGTATTGTTCGATGATTTTCTTTTAGCTGCCTCCAAAGTAGGCTCCGCAATATATTTGATATCCTCTTCATTAACTCCACTAACATTTGCAACTAAAACAACGTTTGAATCAGTAATTTTATCATGGCTACCTTCAGTTACTTTAATACCATTATCATATACAGTAAATTTTATTGAATTTGTTTTCGTCCAAATAAGTTGGTTGTACTTATCGTTTATTTCCATATTATTGTTATTACTAATCGTATCATCAACATTACTTTTTTTTTTTGCTTTTTTTTTCGTTGAAAAAAAGGATGATAATGTTTTTGGTTTTTTAGTACTACTGCTGCTGCTGCTGCTGTTACTATTAGCACTACTACTACCACCACCACCGACAGAATTTGGTACATATCTACTTTTTCTTCGGTTTAGAATATCATCTATACGTAAGCCATTAAAAACTATTTCGACTTCATCTCTATCAACGTACGATGGGCTTTTTGAAAGGACAATGTCGTCATCGCCAGTACGGTCAACATTTGGACGGATAAGTATAAAATGCTTGTCATTTTTCCACAAAGCGTTTTGAGCAATCGATCCGCGACAACTCATACGTTCATATATTGAATTGTCCGACTTGCAAGATATTGAGTCATGCAACAAGTTTGTATTATAAACACCTATATCTTTTGGCCATTTTTTATACAATTTCCAATCTGAACCTGGTTTCTTTGCATCATAGTTCTTATGGGCCTTAAATATTCCCATTTGAATACGATAAGATTCGGTGGTCTCTTCAGATTTTGATTCAATATCAAACTCACGAGATGGCATTACTGAACGAGTTTCCCAATTAATATTATCCGCGCCTTCAGAAAGTATAAAACGATATTTATATGGCAACGTCCCACGTTGTTTTTTTGGAAAAGGTCTTACTAAACATTTAATTCCACATTTTGTACTTCCAACTCTCAACGCGCCAATCATTATTTGCAAATCAGCACATGGTTTTCCATCTTCATCGCGTGCAATGTATGTGCAAATCCATTTCATTCGTTCACGTTCGATGTTTTTCAACATAAAATCGTACTGTCCAGTTGGGGCGTCGTCGCATTGAAAACACAATGCAGGCTCGACAAGTGACCATAATTTTATTTCAAATGCTGCTGGATCAATTCTAGTAATGCCCATTGGTTCCATATTATGACAACTTAAATTTACTTGTGCATTTCCACATCCACGGCAAATGCATAATCCACAATCTTTGCACCATACAATATCTTCCTCTGATTTTCCACCACTAGTTTCACAGACACAAAGAATACTTGATCGCATTGCTTCCGATTTTAACTTTAATAATTTTCCAAGCATTGTGTTGACGTCTGTTTGCTTAGCTACATCATCACTTTGAGGTTTTATCGTTCTTTTAACACGCCTGATGTATTCTGATTCGGCTGGCTCAGGGAGAAAGTAGCTTGGATCCTTCTTCCGCTCCCGTGCAAATTGCTTTACACAAAGGGCGGCAATTATTGCAGATGAAATTACACTTAAAGACATTGCATTACCAGCTAAATCAGATACTTGAACCTCAGATTCTTGGCCTAGTTGTAATCGATCGACCGGGATACCTTGAAACAATAATTTTTCGGTTCCCGTAACACTGCGACCAAGATGAGGCAAGTAACTCCAGCCACCCGGGGTTAAACAGCCGGCAACGCCTGGTGTGGCCGATTTGATTGACGCCATATGAACATTCTGGCTTATGTCCCAAAAAAAGCCATTATGCAAAGGATCCCGGGGAGGCATTAAATTAGCACATGCGGCACCAAAAATATCTATCATATCTCTTTTTCGTTGGTCAAACATACCTAAAAGCTCAGGCCATGAATTGTACAAGACGTGATTAAGTTTTCCATCGGCACCCCATTCTGTTAAAGGCTTGGCGTCTGGCAAAATATTATACTTTTTGTCCCCATATTTACCTTCACCTGATCGAACTTGTTTCGCATATTTATTATTGCCTGTGTTGCCATGAAAATATGCATTTTCCTGCGCTGTTGTATATGCTGTTTTGACACCAATTGGGCCACGAAGTACCTCCCTAAATCGCCTTACTCGAGAATCATTTGGCTTTGGTAGAAACGAAGTTAAACTATAAAGGACAGGTTCCTCCAATATTTCCATCAACTCTTCCCACAAATCACCAATATCTTGTCCTTTCACATCCGCATCTTGGAACTCTTCTGGTTTATACACAAACATATATTTGCGTTGTCGAACCTGTGGTAGCCCATATTTTCTTGTCACGACCAATTTAAAACGGCATTTGTATTTCACAGGAGTATCGAATGATAATTGATCCTCCAAATCGTCCAATCCACACCATTCTATCAGTTGTGTCAGCCCCATTTGCGTTCCTTCTGGTTTCATATGGCGCTCTTTGATTGGTACAAATTTTTGCCCAGAAAAACCTTTGATAAATCCATTTACTGTTGCACCTAAACGTACGCCAAGTTTACACTTTTCTTCTAGCATTTCAACTTTCCATTTGCCGTTAACAACTTTAAAAATAACTACCTCTTTTTTCCTATTATCCGCTTTTTTTTTCTTTTTATCACCGCCTTTCTTACCACTTGCAGCTCCTTCGTAAATGCCCCATAAAGGCAAGCGTCCTTCCACGTAACGTTGCATTTGAGGCCATGGGGCATTTTGAACATTTTCAAAAATACACATTTTTGGTTGATATTTATAAATAAATTCTACCACTGCACAAAACGTCTCGCCACTTTGCCCTTTGTCCTCTAAATGATCTTTCTTGTTACTTGTTCGTAAGCCAGAAAAATCTTTGCATACCGTCCCGGCAACTAACAGGTCTCCGTGTGGCACTGCTTCTCTTCCACCAAATGCCGTTGGAGCGGTACCGCTTTCATCTGCTAAATCATTTACGTCTGCAAATAATTTTACACCATCGAAATTACGTGCAATGTATGCTTGCTTAAATGGCTCGATTTCGCAACTCATTACATGATTTACATCCAATTTTGTATTCATCTCTTCAAACGTTTCGGAAAACATTTGCAATGCAATGGCAGGCGCATCTGTGCCGCTGCAAGCCGTTTGTAAACGAAGTGGGGTTGGGAAATCATTATGTTTGATCGCTGCTTGAAACAATGGTAACATTTTCGCCGCTTGTTTTTTCAATATGCGTCCAGGTGCCATATTAATATCGCCTTCCATTAAACATGGATCAAAATATTGTGATTCATCTTCTTCATTGCTTCCTTGATTTCCAGCAAGTTTCTTTAATGCTTTATCCCGATTGGTTATATTTTTTTTCAAGATTTTTTTTATATTTCCTAAATGTTTTTGGGTCCGCTTTTTAACAAATTTAGCTTTTTCTTTTGCATCTCCATTTGTTCTCGCTTGGAAAATAGCAGCATTGCTACTACTGCTGCTGCTGCTGCTGCTACCACCACCACTACTAGTGGCCTTTTTTTTCTTCTTTTTCTTTTTCTTTATTTCTTCCTCGAAATCAGAATCATCGTCGTCCTCCTCCTCTTCCTCCTCCTCTTCTTCCTCTTCCATTTCATATTCATCCTCGTCGTCTTCTGATTCATCATCATCATCTTCTTCTTCTTCCAAATTGAAATCTTCGTCGTCATCGTTGTCCTCTTCTGATTCATCATCGTCATCATCGTCACTTAGGAAAATTGGTCGTTTTTTCAATCTACCATTTGATTTCGCTTTTTTCTTTGGTGGTGATACACTTACTTTTGGTAATAATTTTGCACGATGTACAAGTTTAGCCGTACTTGTTCTATTTGGCCTGGCTTTATCTGATAAATTCTCAATAAATTCATCAAACGGAAAAACTTCATGGCTCTTACCAAACTTGATTCTTACGCCAGGTGGAACACCTCCGTCATCTTTAAAGATATTAACACAATTTCGACAGTTGCAAGTAGGAACGTCATATGTATACGACACGCCAGGGCCATTTTCAGCAACAACTTTTCCTTGATAACTACGGTTTTCAGAATCATACCAAATATCGTATTTATCGCCAACCCTAACGTCTGCTGCGCGCCATCTTGACTCTTCAGGAGATTCTGTTGGAACTCTTCTATCAATTTTTCTTTTATTATTACTTTTATTAACTTTGGTGGTAGAAAAATCTGAAGGTGATGGTACAAGAGTTTTAGTAGTGGTGGTGGTGGTTGTGGTTGTGGTCGTGCTACAACTACTATTATTATTATTATTATTATTACCAATTTTTGCCTTTTTACTAGGATTTATTTCCTTTTTTTTTGTACTAGGTGAAATATTTGTTTTTTCTTGCTTTCTTTTTGAACTACTATTATTACTACTTTTCTTTTTTGCACTGCCATCATCACCACCAGTTTTTGCTTCTTTACTTTTAAAAAAGCTTTTAAAAAATGCAGCTTGTTTATCGGTATAATCTGCATTTTTTGCTGCTTTGCGCTTTGGTCGTTTTGACGTCATAGTTATGTAATATAAAATATGCTAGATATAGAAAAAACTGTAAATATATTATCAATAAATGAATTACACGGTTGTCTATGCTATAAACAAATATATCTTTCTTT
>MDTB01121083.1_pt1 | contig 12466 bp, 8 predicted proteins | sample 811161 | NCBI WGS metagenome assembly MDTB01 (sample SAMN05326650, study PRJNA326480) | marine metagenome | isolation source: seawater | place: Mediterranean Sea | collected 2009 | reverse complement strand
TATATTTATTCTTGAATAAATTTTTTGGCAAAAATTTTGTTGAATTTTTAATAATTTTTTGATTTCTGATATTTTCATTTTATTCAAGAATTCAATTTTTTTTCTAAATTGAGATGCATTAGAATTAGGTAAAAAATTTTCTACATTATTAAATAAAGGATTTATTCCAACATTTGATAAATTTGACCAAATACCAACTCTACCGTGGTTTACTGCTTCTATTCCTGCTGATGTACCGGAAAAAATGACAGCAAAACATTTTTTAATATCTTTTTTAAGAGATTTTTTTGATATTTTAAAGTTTTTAAGATTATTTTTTTGAATATGTTTACAGATTTTAACCTCATCTTCTGAGTGAGGATATGGCCTTAAAATAAAGTCATAATCTAAAAGTTTTTTTTCTTTTTTCATATACCTTGCTAATTCATAATATTCGTTGATATGACTTAGTAAAACTAAAAAATTTCTATTTTTATTTAATTTGATGTTGGTAATTCTACTTTTTAATGAGCCAATACAATCTTTTTTATTTGTAGATAAAATATTTAATCTACCTAACTTGGTGAAGTAATTTCTATATAATTTACCACAATATAAATACTTATCTGTTCTTGGAATGTCGAGACCATCAAATTTTTTTAGAAAGCTAGAAAGATTGTGCTGAGGATTAATGCATAGTGCAAAAGATTTTGTTTTTTTATTTTTATTTTTATTATTCAAAGCCAACATGATTGATCTTTCTAAGGTTTTTTCTTCATATGGAAAAATTATATTTTTACAAAAATTATTATTTACAAAAAATTTGTATACAATCAAATTAATATATATATTCTTTAAACTTTCCTTAATATAAAAATAATCAATCCAGAATTTATCAATTTTTTTTTGTTTTACTAATTTCCTTAAAAAAAAGAACAACTTTATTTCACTTGATAAACTTTTGAATAGAATTTTTAACTTATCATTAAAACCAACTAGCGAATTTAGATCAATTACATTTTTATCATTAACTTTAGATATGCTTGCAATAATCTTAGATTTTGATTTTACATTATTATAAATTCCATTGAAGTAAAAATTTTTAATTTTTTTTGTAAAAATTATCTTTTCAGAAATAAAAATGTTTTTGTAGGAAAATTTTCTTGGTTTTAAAAAAAAACCTCTTAAAACAAAAAAAATTATATTTATTAAATCTTTCATGAATCTGCGAATAAATATTGAATTTAATGGTTTATTTTCTAAAAAATTTTTTGTGTTTAATCCTCCCCAGGGTCTAAAATCTAATCTTGAAATTTCATGTAACCACCAATTATAATTATTATCTTTGATTGAAGTAATTTTAGAAATATGAAAAAACTGTTTTTCAATTTTTTTTATTTGAAAAATTCTTTTTTTATCAAGATATTTATACATATTCTATTGAGTTAAACAAAAAATTTTTTTTATTTTTAAATTTATAATTAGTAATTAAGTTAGATTTGTACTTATTTTTTAAAAAAAATTTTTTTAAATTCTTTATTTCATTTTTAGTTTTTAAATTAATAGAAAATTTCTTGTTATAAAAACTTGAATTTATAAAAAAAAATAAAAATCTAATTAATCTTGCTAATTTAAGATTATTATCAATTATTTCATATCTAATTTTATTATTTCCGACATTAGTCAAAACAATTGTACAAAATTCATAACTACCATTTATATCTTTATAAAAAATATTCATTTCTTTAAAATACTTTTTATAATAATTATTATAATAAAGATTAAAATTATTTAAGAAATTGCTTTTTCTTTTTTTGAGAATTTTCATTACTTTCCCTTTGTTAACATTATTTAATTTTAAACTTTGAAAATCATTAGCAATTATTTTTTTTGAAATAAAATATTTATATAATTTTTTTATTTTTAATTTATATGAATTAATCTCATATACTTTTTCAAAGTTATTTTTATTATACCATCTTGAAGCTTGGTCTTTAACCATTAAACGAAAGGCAAATAATGGTATTCTGTAATTTTTATAATAATAATTCAGTAATTGTGATCCAATTCCTAAATTTTGAAACTTTTTTAAAATAAAAGCATTCGTTATAAAAAAAGTTTTAAAAATATTATCATTTATTCTTAAAATTCTTGGTTCTAGTGGAACACAACCGATAATATTTTTTTCTTTTTTTGCAACTAAAAAAATTATTTTATTTTTTTTAAATGAAGCAGATGTTCTCTTTGTTCCATCTGAAAAATTTATAAATTTTAATATCTTTTTATCTAACTGTTTTGATAACTGAAATTTAATTTTTTTTTCCATTTCTTATAATATAAAAGAAAAATTTTTAATTTTTGTGGTGAACAAAGACTTATTCTTACGTAATTTTTAATCGGGTCTTGAAAACCATCGCGAATGTATATTTTTCTTTGTCTTAAATATTTTCTTAAACTTGAACAATTTTTTTTTGTTTTTAAATCTAAAATTATAGCATTAGTAACTTTACCGCCATGAAAATTATCTTTAAGTTTATTCAAATTTTTTGATAAGAATTTGTAACCCATTTTAACAGTTTTTACATGCTCGCTAAGTATTTTATTATTTTTTATAGCCCATTTTGCTATCTCAAAAGAAAAACCATTTGTTTCAACAAGTGATCTGCATTTTGATATATAATTAATAATATCTTTTTTTCCTGTAATAAACCCCAATCTAATTCCAGGCAAACCCCAGCCTTTGGAAAATGTTCGCATTACAATTAAATTTTTTTTTTTAACTGAGTTATAAATTTCAGATTTTGAACCAAAATGAAAATAAGCCTCATCATATACTAGTAAAATGTTTCTTTTTACGCAGAGTTTATATATTTCTTTTTTTAATTTTCTATCAAATTCATACTCTATTGGTAAGTTTGGATTAACTAAAAATATTATTTTAGTTTTATTATTAATTTTTCTTTTTAGATCTTCAAAAGAAAGTTGTAAGTTTTTATTAAAATTCCATGTTTTGTATTTAACATTGTGTAATTTACTAATAATTTTGTACATTGGATAAGTTTCGTTCATGATAATTATTTCATCTTTTTGCTTAACCAGAGAAAAAATTATTTGAAATATAGCCTCTGTTATTCCTTGGGTAATATAAACATTATCTCGATTTATTTTAAAATATCTTGATATATTTTGGTATAGACTTGAAACATCAGGAGTAGTATTAAAAATGTTTTTTGAAAGTTTTTTTTTTATTTTGTTTTGTAATTTTTTATCAAATAAATCTACTTTTTCATTTCTATCTAGGTTTATTCCCTTTAACAAGTCTCTGTTAAGAGATGTTTGCATCCTTTTTAAATTTTTAATATTTCTTTTTAAAAACATTCAAAAATTACTCTACAGGAATTTCTAGAGTACCGGGAATTATACTGTCATAGCTTTCAGTTTTATTATATATACAATTATAACAAATATAACCTTTTGTTTTATCCTCTAAGTGACGTTTTCTCCAATTTTGATATATTTTAGACTGCCATATATCTTTTAATGAACTTTTATTGCAATCACCTATTACCAGAGCTTTATGATAATCTAAAACACAGCCAGACAAATAACCCTCAGCTGTAATAGTAAAACTGCCAAATGGTTGAAAACAAACTCCAGAATGATTACGGCCTCTAATATTATTTTCTTCAATTTTGCCTATCTCATTATTCTCCGGCATTGTTCCGCAAGAATTATTCATTAAATGTGGATCCCAGCCATCTATATAAGGTAGTACAATCTCTTTTAATTTTTCTACTTCTGATTTGTTCTCATGAGTTTCGACCATTGTGACATAAATTTTCAAGTCTTTATTATTTTTTTTTCTATATTCATCAACCCATTTCAAATTTTTTATTACTCTTTCAAAATCATTTTTGCCATGTATCTTATTATACGTTTCAGAAGTCCCTCCATGTATTGAGAATTTTAAACTGTCTAGACCATTGTTTATTGCTGTTTCCATTCTTTTTGGAGTGCAGGCAGCTCCATTAGTGGTTATATAAACATAATCATATCCAATTTTCTTTGAAAACTTAATATAACTTTCTAATTCTTTATTTAAAAATGGTTCTCCTGTTGCATATAATCCAACTGATTTTGCTCCTTCATTTTTTGCTTCTTCCAAAATTTTATAAACTAAGGAAGGTTCGGCATGTTTTTTATTTGACATTTTTCTATTGGAACAAAAAGTGCATGTGTGATTGCACAAAGATGTAATATCTATCAAAAACTCTTTTGGGAATGGAGGTATTAAAGAATAATTAACCTTTTTTGACTCTTCTTTTCTATTTTCTATTGAGTTTTCTTTGTTTAATGGCATTTTGCCTTGTTAAAAATTAAATAACATTAATTATTTTTAATATTTATAATACCTATCGAACCACTATTTTCTAGAGCTAAATATATTTTATTATCTTCATTATCAACTATAATATCTCTAATTCTTTCACCTATATATATTTTTTCCATATATAGAATTTTTTTATGATCTGAGTCAAATTTAACCCTATATAAAGATCTGGCATTTAAAGAAGATATTAAATAATTATTTTGCCAATATTTTGAGAAAGTATTTGGAAGTTTAACTATTTCTGAAATTCCGATAGATGGGATAAATGCAAAAATTGGCTCTTCAAAGCTTTTTTTTTTGTGATTTTTTAAAAAATTAAAATTTTTTCTTTCTGGTAATATATTCTCTCTAAAACTATATAAATCTCCATATGAAGAAATTGGATATCCATAATTTTTTTTATAAACAATATTATTAATTTCATCACCACCATAATCACCATGCTCAGTGGATAAAATTAAATTATCTTCAACAAATAAACCTTGGGGATTTCTATGACCTTTTGAAAATATAATTGGATTTTTTTTTATTAAATCGAAAAAAATTATTTTTCCATAATTACTATTATCATTTTGAGATAAAAAAGAATTATCTTCTCCATAAGACCCTGTGGTTATTAAAAAACCTGTTGCATTGTTAAAATTATATTCTTTAATTCTTCCGCCTACGATATTGATTAGGCATTCTTTAAATGTATAAAAATTTTTGAATTTAAGAAATTCATCATTTATTTCAGAATATAATATTTTTAAATTACCACATTCTGAATTTGATTTTTTTTCATTAACAGAAATAAAAATATATTTTCCAACTTTAGAAATATCTAAAGTGTCCTCAATACTAAAATTTTTTAAATTAGTAGAAATTTTTTTATTTTTATGAAATTTAAAATTTTGAAATTTATAAATATTTTTTTTTGAAATTATGTATAAATTATTATCATATTTTTCAAATAGAAACTTTTTAACACTATTTTTATGATATCCCATTTTGTTAGTCTTAATAAAATCTAAACTTATTTTTTCAAATTCCAGATCTTCAAATTGTGTGCTAGGTAAAAAATGTTGATTATAAAGAATAAAATTCATTTGATCAAATTTATCCAATTGTTTGGCAAATATTTTTTTCTTTACATAGTGCTTAAAATTACTTGGTAAATTTTTTTTTACAAAATTAAAAAAAGATTCATTATTAAATATTAAGAAAATAAAAATAAAAAACAGAAAAAAAGATATAAAAATTTTTTTCATCTTTTAACAATTAAAGTGTTATATAAACTATGTTTCAATTAATTAACTATTATTACATTTTTTAATACTAATATTTATTAAAAACTATATATTCTACTAAAATGTTATTTAATAAAGCAAAATTATCACATGTAGTTAAAAATATACTTTTCACAAAGTCTGAGCCTGTTAGCATTGTTCATTTTTTAACGAATAGATGTAATGCAAGATGTTCATTTTGCTTTATAGATTTTGATAATCCAAAAACTTTTTCGAATGAGCTAAATTTAGATGAAATAGATAAATTAACTAAAAATTTAGGAAAATCGTTGTTAAATGTAAATTTAACTGGAGGAGAACCATTTGCGAGAAAAGATATTATAGATGTGGCAAAAAAATATTTAATTAATACTACCATTCAATCACTTTATATAACCACTAATGCAAGTTTACCTGATAGGATAAAAAATTTTGCAAATGAAATTTCTAAATTTGATGAAAATGCGGAATTAACTTTTCAGATTTCAATAGATGATTTACCTGATAATCATAATAAAGTTAGAAAAATTGATAATCTTTTTGATAAATGTATTGATACTTACAAATTATTATCGAAAATGTCTGACAAAATTAATCCCGTGGTAAGTATTACCGTTACTCATGAAAATTGTGATAATATTAAAAGTATTTTTTATTATCTTCATGATGTTTGTAAAATTAAATCAATAAAATGTACTATTGTAAGAGATGAAGGGGTATACACAACCCCAATTGAAAAAAGGAAAAAAATCTTAGAAGCTTATAATTGGCTTACAAATGAAATAAAAAATAAAATTAAAACAAACGAAATTGAAAACTATAATTCAAAATCTTTACAAGGAAAATTACATCAAAAAAAAGATATTATCTCATGGGAAATGGTCAAAAAAATGTATCTAAACCCAAAATTTATTAGCCCATGTCATGCTGGAGGCTTATTTGGAATCGTTGACTCAAAAGGTTTTGTGCATCCATGTGAAATCTTAAAAGATAAAACATTGGGAAATTTACGCGAAGAAAATATGAATTTTATGAAAATTTGGAAAAGCAATTATACTAAACAAACTAAAGAATTTATCATAAAAACTAAGTGTGCTTGTACATACGAGTGTGCTTTATCTTACAATATTCTTGGAAATTGGAGATATCAGATTCCACTTGGGTTATCAGCTTTAGATTTTTCTTAACTAATTGTGAGACCATTAGTAAACATAATTATACCTTCGGTTGAATTAAGTAATGAATTAATTTTTTGTCTAAATAAATTAAATAATCAAACTTATAGAAATTTTTTTGTTACTATAGTTTTGGACAAAGTTAACAAAAAAAATTTAAAAAATAAAAATTTTAGATATAAAACCAAAATAATTATAAGCGACAAAAGAAATATGTCTTATAAAAGAAATTTGGCTGCAAAAAAATTTAAATCAGATATCTTGGCATTCCTTGATAGTGATGCATATCCTAAATATGATTGGTTAAAAAATGCTGTAAAAATTTTATATGAAAAAAAAAGAAAAAATTATTGGAGGACCAAGTATTCCTTTTCCAAGTCAAAAATTGCCTGAAATGCTTTGTTATTATGCAAAAAGATCATATTTTGTAACTGGATTTATGAACTTCAGGAAGTATTTAGCTGAAGAGAGATATTGTGATTGGTTAGAATCTTGCAATTTGTTTATTTTAAGAGAGCTTTATCTAAAATATGGTGGCATGAATGAAAAAAAATATTTAGGTGAAGATAAAGAATTTCAGGAGAGATTTAAAAAAAAAAATCCTAAGTTAAAAGTGTTTTACTCCTCAAAAATTTTTGTATACCATAAAGAAAGAGGTATATTGAAGTTTCTTTTACAAAGAATGGCTTTTGGTACTGACTTATTTAATATAACTAAATTCAACAATAAAATATCAGGCTTCCAACCCATTTTGCCTTTACTTATAGTATTACTATCGTTATTTGTGTTATTTTCAAAAATGTTTTTGAATTTAAAGTTAATTATTTTCTTGGTTATATTTACCTCAAGTCAAATTTTAATTTTAAATGATATTTCTCGATATCAAAAAAAGATAAAACTGAAAATTCTCACTTTAATTTTAATCAACTTTGCTAATATTTTTTATGTAATTGGAAATTTATTTGAAATTTTATTTTTAAAAAAAATTTTAAATAGAAAACTTTATTTAAGATCACGTAAAGCTTGAATAAAATGATAAAGCTTTTTAAAAATGATAATTTTTACTTTTATATCTTAACTTTTGTTTTATTATTTTTTTTTTTAATTTTTATTAATACCAATTATCATATTCCATCTTTAGGTGCTGATGAATTTGTGAAAGTTTGGCCTTATAAAGAATTTATATTTACAAAAGAATCAAAATCTATAATATCAAATCTAGGAGGAAACCTTGGTTTTGAGGACCATATATTTTTATCCTTAAATTTTTTTTCATCAATATTTCCATTTTTTAAATCTAGCCCAATATTATTTGTCAAATCATTAAATTTATTTGCATTCATATTATCTATATTAATTTTATTTAAAGTTTGTAATTTAATTTTAAAAGATAAAAAATTATCTTTTATTTTTTGTCTATTAATTTTATCAAATAAATCATTAATTTTAGAACATATTTCATATTTTTACTCTTATACTCTTGTATTATTATTCCAATTAATTAATTTTTATTTTTTAATTAAAATTTTTAAAAAATTTAAAATAAAAACATTATTTTATTTTTTTATATTCAATTTTATAGGTACTTTTATTTGGGAGAGTTTTTTTATTTATTTTGTTTTTGAATTTATTTTTTGTTTAATACTTTTATTAAAAAACCAAGATTATGAAACTTTAAAAAAAACATTTATAATTTATTTTAAAAGTGGCATAAGTTTACTTTGTTACGTTTCGCTTCATTATATAAAATTTGGAAATTTTTTAGTAAGCTATAGCAAACCAAATAAAAATTTAGCAGATTTTTTTTATAATTCATTGCAAATAAGTAAAAATTTAATTGATGATATTTTTTTTGGCATACCATCATTTTTCCATGATAAAGAAATTTTTTTAATTATTATAATTATATTTCCTCTTTTAATACTGATAATTAAAACTGATTTTAAAAAAATACCATTTACTTTTTATCAAATTTTAATTTCACTTTTTTTTGTTTTTTTATCCATTTGTTATGCTGGAAGATACGACCAAGGACTGTGGTCTTTTTTTAATATTTTCGTATTACTGATAATATTTAAATTATTTGCATCATCAAAATTATTTAAGCAAAAAAATTCTAAGAATTTTTTTATGATTTTTTTATTGATATATTCATTTTCGATTGATGTACATTCAAAAAGGCTAGATATTTTTTCTGATTTTAAAAATTTAAAAGCAAAATTTGATGACTCTATTTTCAGATTAATAGATAAAGATAATTTCTACAGTATGGAACTAAATATAGTTACAGAAAATCCAACAATTAAAAAAAGAATAATTGAACCATGGCGTCTAGCTTATGGTATTGATACTTTTTATGGAGGAAGAGGGTTATATTTTTATGAAAACGAAAGAAGTTATTGGCCAAAAAATTTTGAGTTTTCTAGAATAAATACTAAAAACTCTATAAACTTAAGTAATCAATTTCAAATTAAACATAGCCAGAATAAATTAATAAAAGATACAAATGAGGCAATATATGTTTTTGATAATTTTGTAACAAAAACTAATGATGCGAGAAATTTTAAAATAAGATTTTTTATTAATGAGAATAATGCTTACCTAATTGATGATACCAAAAATATATATAAAGATTTAGAAAAAGAACCGATCTTAAATGAAAATTTCTCATTAAATATAAAAAAAATTAAAGATTACTTTAAAATTGATAGTATTCACGAAATCTCTTTAAAATTGGAAAATAATCTAAATTTAAAAAATTTAAATATAAAAATTAATGGAGATTATTATGATACGAAAAGAATTAGTAATGATGAATTGAAATTGAATATCCCAAGTAATACTGAATATATAAGTTTACATAAAAACAAAAAAAATTTTACAAATTCAATAAAGAATCTGGAAATTATACTATCTAAAAATGATGAAAATAAATTAAAACTTTATAATACATTCAACGACGTAATACTAAATAGATATGAATTTGTACCAGAAAAATATGCCTGCATGGTAGATATAAAATTAGATTTAAAAAGTAAGAAAATATACAAATATAAATCGATAATAGAAAAAAATGAAAAAATAACTTTGACAATTTATGAAGATGTAGACCTTGATAATAGTATTTATCAATTGATAAAATTAAATGAAAACGTTAAAGAAATTTCAAAAGTAAAATTTAAGAATTTTTCAAGCCAAGAAAGAATTATAGTTTGTTAAATATAACTACAAAGCAGTTAATTCATTAATTTTGTTTATCACGTATTGTTGCTGATTAAAATTTAAATCATAATATAATGGTAAAGAAAGACAATTTTTGTAATATTTTTCCATGTTTTGCATTTGAAATTTTTTTTTATTATTAAGCTCAAAATAATATAAGTGTGAATATATTGGTATGTAATGAACTTGTGTCATAATTTTATAATTTTTGAGTCTATTGATGAATTCTGCTCTAGATAATTTAATTTTTTCAAAATCTATATCTACTACATATAAGTGGTTAGAACTAATATTTCTGAATTCTTTTAAATAAGGTTTTATAAATTCATTTTTTTCAAAAGCTTTATCAAATCGTCTTGCCAAAACTCTTCTCTTTTTCAAAAATTTATCAATTTTATTAAATTGAGAAATAATTAATGACGAATGTATGTCTGTTTGCCTATAGTGCATTCCAAGGTTTTGCATTTCATAATACCAAGGATTTTTTTGCCCATTTGTGAAAGCAAGATTTTTTCTTAAATAGTTGGGTTTGTGAAAATCGTTTAATATACCGTGTGTTCTCAAAGAAAGAATTTTTTTATAAATTTTTTCATCATTTGTAGTGATAATCCCTCCTTCTCCTCCTGCTAGGATTTTTACTGGGTGGAAAGAAAAAACTGTAATATCAGAATATTTATTACTTCCCACCATAGAGCCACAATCATATTTTGCTCCAAATGCATGGGCGGCATCTTCAATAATTTTAATGCCTTTTTTCTTAGTTATATTTCTTATTGTTCTTAAACCTTCAGCTTGTCCTGTAAAATTTACAAATCCAATGCAATTAATTTTTCTTTTTTTTATTTGTTTTTCTACATCTAGTGGGTCCAGATTGAGAGAATTTAAACTTATATCAGAAAAAAAAATTTTAGACTCACAATATCTAGCAGCATTCGCTGTTGAAACAAAACTATTTGGAGACGTTAAATAATTTGATTTTTTATTTAATCCAAGAGCCATACATGCTAAATGTAAACCTGCTGTACAACTTGATACTGTAATAGCAAACTTGGAACCTACATATTCAGACACTAAATTTTCTAATTTTTGTATTTGCGGTCCTTGTGTCAAATTATTAGATAATAGTGTTTTTTTTACTGCGTTTAAATCATCTTTGCTAATACTATGTCTTCCGTAAGGAATATTTTGTTTTAAATACTTCTTGTCCTCTTCAAAAGTTTTTGCAAAATCTAAGATTTGTTCATTTAGTGATCTGATTTTTATATTTAATATTTTTTTAATTTTGTTGTTGCTTAAACTTAATTCAAGATTTCTTTTAGCCTTAAAATACAATTTTGTATTATTGTTTTTTTTTAAAAGTCTTTTGTCCAACTTAAATGCATCGAGAATAAAGTTTGCAAATTCATATTTGGAAACTCTATCGTTTCCAACTAAATTAAAAATACCGCTGATTTTTTTTTGAATTGCTTTAAGTAAAATCAAAGAAAAATCTTTTACATAAATTGGTGTAGTAAAGTATTTATCTGTGAAATTAATTTGTTTATTATTATTTACAGTTTCGACTATATTTTCAAAAATTTTATCTTTAAAAGGAGATATTCCAAAAAAATTAGTTCTTAAAATAAGTACATCTTTGTTTGCTTTCAACAATGACCTTTCACATAAAAGCTTGTGTTTGCCATAAACATTTAAAGGATTAGTTTTGCTGTTTTCCGTTTTATATTTGGCTTTATCGGAATAAAGTTGATCGGTTGAAATTTGAACAAATTTAATTTTTTGCTTATTACATATTTTGTTTAATATTACTGGAAATTCAAAATTATATAATTTGGATTTTAACTTATTTTTTTCACAATAGTTTATATCTGTTAAAGCAACACAGTTAATTATGATGTCAATTTTCAGCTCTGAAATTTTTTTTTCTAATTCATTGATTTTAATTTGATCCAAATTTTCGAAAAGTTTAATGTAGTGAACTTTATTAAAATATAAACTTCTACTAGTATAATGGTAGTAAATTGAATGAAATCTTTTTAAATAATAAACTAAATTGCTACCTAATAAACCAGATGCACCAAAAACTAATATTTTTTTTCTCAATTACTTTTAATTTGTTTTAATATTTTCTTTATATCTGTTTTTTTGAGGTAATTACCATTTTGATTTGATGAATAGAAAAAATCAGAATTTACTTTTTTTCCACCAAACACTGACTGTTTTAATATTTTTTTTTGTGGTATCGAAACAATTTTAAAATAATCTTTAAATTCATAAGTATTTATTGCTTCGTCCATACTTATCATTTCCTCATGTAATTTTTCACCAGCCCTAATACCAGTTAATCTATACTTTTGATTTGGTCTAATGACTTCTGCTATATGTTTTATTTTTACAGAAGGTAATTTCTTAACAAATATTTCACCGCCCTGCAT
>MDTB01104721.1_pt1 | contig 12466 bp, 13 predicted proteins | sample 811161 | NCBI WGS metagenome assembly MDTB01 (sample SAMN05326650, study PRJNA326480) | marine metagenome | isolation source: seawater | place: Mediterranean Sea | collected 2009 | reverse complement strand
TTTGCAAGAGTTGTAAATAAAAATAATTTTCCTTTGGGTCCAGATATATGGGATAATGTAGTAATACCAAATATGTTTATTATTGTTAATACTTTAGCATTAAAAATGAAAAAATATATGAGTTGTTTAAATAAATATAGTTTAAAAGGCTCAAAGGGTTGTTATAGTTTTTTTGCTTTAGATATTATAATAGATTCAAGTGGAAAACCATGGTTACTAGAGGCAAATTCTCGCCCATATGTAGGTTTTCCAGATTATTTTAATAAATATGATCCAAATAATAATCATGTTTTAAATATGACAGATATTTTTAATTGTATATTGGGACTAACAACTGATTTAATTAATGATGGTGGTTTAAAATCTGTAAATTATGAAAATTTTTTAGTTACTAGTATTAAAAATTTATCCAATAGTAATAAAATATTTGTACCATTATCATTAGGTATAACACCCACACAAACAAGTAAAATATATAATGATATATACACTATATTAAATAAAAATAATTATAGTTCTTTTCCATATCCAAAATTTTTAGGCAATAAGTTAAATAAATCTATTGGATTTAGAGGAATGACATCATTTAGTAAATTTTTAATAAGTCAAATATCAACTATCGGTAAAGATAAATTTATAGAATTAATGCAATATTTATATCCATATGATGCAAAATTAAAAGTATTGAATCGAATTAGTACATTAGGTTTTTATTTAGGTGATAAAGTACAAATAACAAAAATATTAAAAAAAACTGTAAAAAATTGGGATTCAATTATACCATATTCTGAAACTATTGATATATCAAATATGACAAAACAAGAACTTTTACAGTTTATTCAAACATCACCTTTAAATAATAAAAAAATAATAGCAAAACCATCTGATGGCCAACAAGGTAAAGGAATTATTATTACTGATAATTTAAATATTCTCGTAGATAAAATGTTAAAATTAAATGATGTTAAAGAATATGTATTATCTAAATATTTAGATAATCCTTATTTAATAAAACTTAAAAAAAATGGTGTGAGTGGAATAGTTTATAATGATAATATTGGTCGTAAATGTCATTTAAGAGCGTATGTGTTAGTACAAAAAAATATAAATAAAATTAATATTTATTTATATAAAGAATCTTTGATATTTTGTTCAGCAAAAGAATATAATTCTTGTAATAATAATAATAATGAATATTGTAATTTAACTAATTTATATTTTGGTTCAAAATATTATAAAAATATATTGAAAAAAAATGCATCAGATGCTTATAAAGATCTATCTGGTTTAGCAAAGAATTTAATACCGAATAAAAATATGTATATTACACTAATGAATAAAATTAAACATATAATTAAAATAACAATATTATCGATTAAAGATGATTTAGTATGTATTAATAAGAATCAAAATTGTTATCAATATATTGCATTCGATTTTCATTTAGAAAATTCAATTAATAATGAACCAAGACCATGGTTATTAGAAATAAACGCAACACCAGGGTTAATCGCTCCAAATTATCAATGGGATTCATTTGGAGGAATAAATAATTTTTTAGAATCTATTTTAAATATTACAATTAATACTCCAATCAGTAAAAAAAATAAACAATTATTTGAATATTTACCATATAATAAAAAAATAAAATCATCTCAAATAGATCAAAATATTTTAGATATGCATCAAAAATATATTATACTAAAATATAATAATATTAAAAACAGATTGGGATAAATATATTTTATTATTTATCAACAATTTTAACTTTTTTATTTCTTGGTAATATTACTTTAGGGAAGAATTTTTCTATTTTTGCAATTTGTAAATTAGAAGGTGTAACAGTATTATTTTCCCAATTTTTTACAATATTTTGTGTTACTCCGAGTGAAAATGCAAATTCTTTCTGAGATTTATTTATAGATAATCTACCTTTTGAAATCATAAGCCCTAATTTTTTAGGTGCTTCTATTTTAACATGTTCATCAGAGACCACTGTTTTTTTTTCTAGGAGTTTTTTTTCTAGTGGTTTTTTTTTAGTAAAGCATACAGTTTTCCAATCTTGGTGGTTCATTTATATTTAATATATTTATTATTTTAAATTGATTTTTATTTTTTAACCGTTTTAAGGAAGAAAATTTTTAACTTTTGTTTTTTATTTTGTTTCTTTATATAGTTGTAAATTCTTTATACATAAACGTATTTTTTTCTGTATATCCTTTCTTAATATAATATTCTTTTACACCTTCCCCAGATATTACAACAATTCCATTATAATTATTATTAAATGCTATATTTTCAGCTTCTTTTAATAATTTTGTTCCTATACCTAAATGTTGACTTGCTTTTGCATTTGAACCAACAGATGTATTATAACCATATACATGTAATTCCCTAATTAAAGCTTTATTTTTAATAATAGGAAATAAATCTTGATCTTTAATTTCTTTATTTTTACTGACTAATCTTAAACGAATAAATCCAAATAATGCCACCTTATCTAACGATTCATAACTAATAAAATAATCTTTTATGTCATTTTTGATATCTTCATTATAACAATCAACAAATATTTTGGCTGGTTTAGAATAATATTCTGAATGTCTTTCAATTTCACGAGCACGAATATCCCTGGATTCTTCTAATGTTTGTCTTAAATTTGTTTTAGAATTTCCAGCCTGTATATATATACCAGGAATATCTCGTATTACTCGGGGTAATCTGATCCAATCTGGACAATTTTTCATTCCATAATCCATTACTTCTTTTAATACATCAGGTTCATGTGGTTTCCATATACCTTTATTATACCATTTTTCTATAATGGTCCATGGTACTACTGCACATGGATAAATTTTAATTTGATCAGGTAATAAGTATTTATATGTAAAATCAAACATTTTTTTATCTAATTCGGGCGTTGTATAAGGTAAATCTGGCATAAGATGAATATCTATTTTAAAACATAAATTTCTTAAATATTCCATGACTTCAATTGCACATTCTATGGTATGACCTCTATTTATTTTTTTAAGAATATGATTATGAGTAGTTTGTACTCCTAATTGAATTCTTGTTACACCACACCTACGAAAATGTAATATCCAATCTCTACTTAATGCATCTGGCCTTGTTTCTATACATATTCCAATTATATGAACTTTTGTATTTCTATTTATAAATACTTCTTCATCTAATGAATATTTATTTCTTTTTGGTTCAATATCAAAATATGTATTTGCAGCATAATAAATATCTCTATTAAAGTCATTTAAATATTCCTCTGGATATTCAGTATATGTACCACCTTCAATTATTATTTCTAATTTATCAATTATATGCCCATTACAATATAATCTATCCATTCGATCTATCATTTGTTCATATGCTTTAAATTCATTTCTATTAGCTCTTCTAACAGCAGGTTCATGATATAAATAACTTCTTGGCTGAGCCTGATAATTATTACCTTTATGAGCAGGTTCATTTGGACAATAATAACAATTATGTTTGCATGAAAATGACTGCCCATTTGGATAAGGGCTCATTACTAATGTAATACTTGAAATCCCAGAAATACTTCTTGATGGTTTTTTACATAATAATTTTTCTAATAAAATATTTTTATCGATAGAGTTATTTTCTAAATGTTTTTGATATTCTAAAATTAATTCTATCTTTTTTGTATTTAATTTAAATAATCTACAATGTTTATTAAAAAATTGTGTAAATTTAGTTCTTAAATGATCTAAATTCTCATAATTTTTATTTTCAATACAAAAATTATTTAACATAAATAATAAAGTTATAATTTTTTCTTTACTTTCTTTATCTCTTTCTTTAATTTCCTCCTTTTCTAATATATTAAAATCTTCAACATCTTGAATTATTTTATCCATATTAAATTTATTGCTAAATAATTTTCTTGTATTTATTAAATTTTGTAATTCACTAATCTAAATTTATTTAAAACTTGCAAATAATGTAAATTATATGAAAATTGAAACTGACGTTAAATTAACATTTGATGATGTTATGATAAAACCAAAGAGAAGCACATTAAAATCAAGAAATGATGTTAATCTAATCCGAAATTTTAAATTTAAATATTCAACTTATAGTTGGAGTGGAATTCCAATTATTGCTGCTAATATGGATACAGTTGGTACTATTGAAATGGCAAAAAAATTTACTGAATATAATTTATTAACTGCTTTACATAAATTTCATACAAATGAAATTTTAGCAGATTTAGATAGTAAATTATTTAATAATTGTATTATAACTATAGGTGAAGGTGAGATACCCAGTTTTTTAACAAATATTGATTTTTATAGTAAATATAAATTTATACTAGTCGATGTAGCAAATGGATATAGAGAATGTTTTCTAGAATTTATTAAAAAATTAAGAAAAACTTTACCTTATAAAATTATAATTGCTGGAAATGTATCAACAAGAGAAATGACTGAAGCACTTATATTAGCCGGTGCAGATATTGTAAAAATAGGTATTGGACCCGGTGCAGTTTGTACTACAAGAAAAGTAACAGGAGTTGGATATCCACAATTATCAGCTATCTCTGAATGCGCAGATGCTGCACATGGTTTAAATGGCCATGTAATTGCAGATGGAGGATGTAAATCACCTGGTGATATAGCAAAAGCTTTTGGTGCTGGCGCTGATTTTGTAATGTTAGGTGGAATGTTAGCTGCTCATGACGAATCTGGAGGTGATACAGTAATTTTAAATGGCGATAAATATAAAATTTTTTACGGTATGTCCAGTAATAAAGCACAACAAAAATATTATGATAAGATTGTAGATTATAGAGCATCTGAAGGAAAAGTAGTAAGATTATTATGTAAAGGCCCAGTTGAAAATACTATTAAAGAAATATTAGGTGGATTAAGAAGTTCTCACTCTTATATTGGTGCCATTAATTTAAAAGATTTTTCTAAATGTTGTACATTTGTAAAATGTACTCAAACAACAAATGAAATTTTTAGTTAAATTTTAAATTATACATTTATTAAATTTTATAATATTATTATCAGAATTATTTTTAATATTTTCAATTCCTTTTATTTCATATTTTTTCTTTTTATAAAATCTTAATCTTTTAGAATATAAATTATTAAATACGGACCAACCATCAACTATGTCTATTACTTCTGGTTCATTTAAATTTACCTGCCTTAAAATTCTTCCAATTGCTTGTTCTATATTACTTTTTGGAGTAGCAAAAATTAAAGTATCTAATTCTTTATTATCATAGCCTTCACTTGCAATTTTATATGTTGCAATAATAATTTTTTTTTTATTCGATTCTTCTAATAAAGATCTTTTCATTCCTCCAAAATATAAACCTATTTCATTTTCTCCATTTAAAATGACAGTTTCTAATAATTTTTTTAATATTGTACATTGATTTCTTCTATCTGATAATACCAAAATTTTTCTTCCTTCTAAATATTTATTTTTAATTATATTTACTACTTCTAAATTTCTTTCAAATGAATCACATAAATCATTTATCATTCCAGGCAAATTTGCTTTTCCATTTACCATTCTTTTTTCTTGTAATGGCTCAATATTTGTATATTTAACTATTATACTGGGTGTTATAATTGATAATTTTAAAGAAATTATTGTTTCTCCTATAAAATATTTAATAACTTTTGTTAAACCATCACTGCGCGTAATTGTAGCTGATAAACCCAAATTATATTTAGTACCAATTTTATAAAATACACGAGAAAAAATTCTACTACCAACATGATGACATTCATCATATATTGCAAAACCAAAATTTTTGAATGTATCAACCGGATATTCTTTCATCGAAATACTTTGAATCATAGCAATACAAATATTTTTAGATGTATCTATTTTTTTACCTTTAATTATTCCTATATCATCCATATCAATACCTAAAAAATCGTAAATTCTATCCTTCCATTGTTCTAGTAAATTTTCTGTATGCACTATAATAATTGTTTTTAATTTTAATTTACTAGCTATCCAAAGTGCCGCACATGTTTTACCCCAACCAGTATATACACTAACTAAACCAGAATGATTTATTTTTAAATAATTTAATATGTTATTACAAACATCAACCTGATAATTTCTTAAATCTGTTATAAAATTTATATTTATAGTTTCCCCTTCTTGTTCTTTTATGTTAATTTCATTTGGTAACCCAAATTTTTTAATACCAAAATATTTTGGTATATATAAATATTTATCAGATATTCTAAAAATTGGAAATTTAATAGAATTTTCAGTATATGGTTGAACCATTAATTCTTTTTTTAATGAATTAATTAATTCTCTATCAGAGTTTAATGAAATTTTATATCCTTTACTTGTTATATAAAAATTATTCATGTCCATTAATAGAATTATTAATATAAATTATTCTATTGATAATCACTTTAAGTATAATTTTTATCTTTTATAAATTATAAATTTAAATAATATATCTATATTATTATTTTTATAAATATTATAACAAATACATTCCCATTTTGTTGGAAAAAGGTAATTGAAGTTAATGGGTGCTTTTAAACATATTAATTTTAAATTTTTATAATTATATAAATTATTAATAATATCTATTATATTAATATTATTTAAATAAAGATCCACTTTATCTTTATATTTATATTTCTGACCTCCCCATGGGGGATCAAAAAATATAATATCATAATGTATAATTTTTAAAATATCTAAACAATTCTCATTTATTATAAATTTATTATCAAATTCATTTAGATTATGTTCTAAATATAAAATTACCGCTTCTTCTATATCAATACAATATACATAGTCATAATATTTACAAAAATAAAATGAATTACCACCTATTCCTGCATTTGCATCAACTATTATATCTTTATTACTTGAATATTTTTTTAAAATATGTAACATTTGTGCTGCATGTTTATTTAAGGTATATAATGAAATATATTTATCCCAAATTATCATTATACACTAATTATTACTAATTTATTACTAATTTAATTTATATCTTTAAATTAGTAATAGTATAAAAACATTAAAAATTTTATTATTATTATCTGAGATAGTTGATAATATAAATTACTTTACTCATTATAAAAATTATAAATTATTTACACTTATAATTAATTTTAAATAATCCACTAAATATAATTTATTCTCACATGGATGATAATTAATACAACTAATATAATTATTAATGAGAGAAAAACACTGATTCTTATGTCTTTGTAGTAAAAAATAAAAATAATATATAAATTGTGGTAAAATATTATTGTAAATATAATAAAAATTTAAAGTTGAAACACTAAATATTTGATTTAAAACTTCATTTAAACAATTTGTAATTGTTAAAAATTCTGCCCTTAAAAATTTAATTCTCTTCCATGTTCGTTTATTATATTTTGTTTTAATTTTATAATATTTAATTAAATTTTCAATTTGCCTTAATGATTCATCTGGTATTATTTCTCTTGTAAATGGATCCTTAAATTCACTTGAACTTTTATTTAAATATTCAACAAATTCAAATAAAGAATAATATCTAAATTTATTATAATTTTTAATCGAAATAAATGGATATTTTAATACCTCAAGTGTAATCGGACAAAGATTATCATCATTAAATTTATTTCTAATAAATTTTTGTATATAAATACATGCTTTATTACTATTAATTAAATAAATTAATTCATTTTTTTTTAATTTGGAATATTTATCTAATTTATTTATTTTAATTATATTTATTAAATTATTTTTTTTTAATAAAAAATTATATAGAATTAACATACATTAATTAAATAAAATAATTTAATTATAAAAAAAAAACGTTAATTATTTATTTACAATATTGATTTATATATTCTTTAACATTATGAACATATAATTCATAATCTAATTTATAAATTTTAGCTATTTCTAATTCTAATGGATCATCAGCATTTGGTTCAGCTAATAGACTTAAAATTGATAATAAAATTTTAGATATTGTCAATATAGGACTCCATTGATCTTTTAATATATCTAAACATATTTGACCCATAGCATTAATATTTGGATGATAAATTTTTGTAATAAATGTAACATAAGGGGGATAATATGGATAATCTTTTGTAAATTCTATTTTAATTTTAAAATTTGCATTTTGATATGGTGTATCTATTGGCCCAATAATATTAAAAATCCATTCTTTATTTGTAGATTCTAATAATTGAATATTATCAAATTCTTCTTCATTCAAAGTATTTAATTCATAATTAATTCTTTTTAACATTATTTAATAAATCCTATTATTTAATTTTTTATTTATAAAATATCTTTAAATCTTAATTATTTGTACCAAAGTTTCAAATATGTAAAATTAAAAAGAATGAACTATAAATATACAGGATGATCGATAGTTAAATTAAGTAAAAAATTTAAAATTTATTGGGTGAAATCAACGATTATTACTTAATAATGGTACTCCATTAGAAATAATTTAGTATTCTACGTGTACATCATATTTGGAATTTTATTTATATATTTTCTGGTATAATAAAATTTTTCAAATGCCTCATCTATGACTTTTTTAGTAAATGTGTAATTTTTTTCTTTACAAAAATTAACTCGAGCATTTATTATTTTTGCTCTAGTTATAATATTATCTATATCTCCAGCATTACCTTCAAAGTAGTCTATTTTAATTTTGTTTTGTAAATATTCTTTTGTTATTTCATCATCTAATTCATAATCATTTGAATTATTTACTTTATTAATAAAAATATTTGCTAATTCATTATTAGTAAAATTATTAATTGTAAAAGTCCAAGGAAATCTTCTTCTTAAACCCTTATTTTGTGAAAAAAAACAATTATTTAATTCCTCTTTATAGCCAGCAATAATACATATTAACTTATCAGATTTTTCTGTTAAATATTGATTAATTGCATCTATTGCTTCTTTTGCAAAAGAATCTCTATGATCCGGTGACCCTAAAGAATATGCTTCATCAATTAACATAACACCATTTGTGCATTGTTGTAATGTTTCCATTGTTTTTATTGTTGTTTCTCCTAAATATTGACCTATTAAATCATCTCTTTTTACAATTGTACATTTATTTTTTTTTAATATTCCTAAACCGGCATATATTTCTGCCATTAAATTCGCAACAGTTGTTTTCCCAGTACCAGGGGGACCTTCTATAACAGTATGTAACATTATTTTATCATCATAACCATTTATAAAATATAACAATTGTTCTAATAATTGTTCTTTTAATACATTAAGTCCAACTAATAAATTTAAATTTTCTAATGGTACTAATATATCAATTAATTTATATAATTTAATGGGTAATTTTCTTTTTATTTTTTTTGGAGGATAAGGTTTATTAATTAAATCATATATTAACTCTATTAAACTAGATAAATTAGTTATATTATAATTTTCAATATTAAAATAATCTGTATTTTCATCATTATTATTTATTTTTCTTTTTCTCATTTGTATTAAACATATTTAATATTTATTTTTAGATTTATAAACTAAATTAAATTGTATTATTTAAAGTTTAAAAAAAAAATTAAATAATAATTAGTCTTTAATGAAAAAAGATCAAATTATTAATGAATTAAGTATTAAAGAAAAAATTTCATCTGATATGTTTAAAGAAAATATAAAATTATTTGAAAAATATATAAAATCTGAAGTAAATAAATATGATGATAAATCTGGTTTATATGATACTAAAATGCATTATATTGATTATAAAATATTATTAGAATTATATAATAATACACATAGTAGTAAAAATAAATTATACATTTTATTATTATATATGTATTCGTATTATAAATTAGATGGTATCTCATTTAATTCTAAAGATTTTCCTTTAAAGCTATTTTTAAATTTTATTCAAAGTAATAATAATATTCATTGTATTATTTTAAAATTAATAACTAATCATTAAAATATACTTTAAAATCCATTTTTTGAGGATATAGAAATAAATGTTCATCTTTTTTAATAAATGAATTATAAATATTATTATATAAATTTATATTTTTTAATAATATTACTTTTTTATCTATTTGATTTTGATTAAATGTTAAATTATAACCATTTGAATAATTTTTAAAATAACAAATATAATTTGGAAATATACTAAATTCAGGTATTACTCTTTTTTTAATTGTACTTTGTTCTGATTCTAAATTAAATATATTATCATTTTGATTATTTTTAACATTTAAATTAAATTGTGTATTCGTAATTTTTTTTTTAATTTTACAATTTGCTTTTTGAATGCCATAAATTGGATCCCAAGATATAACATCACTATAACAATCTAAAATTACAAAAGATCTTTTATTATTCTTTAAATTTTTTGCAATAGTAACAATCTCTAATCTATTACCAGAAAAAAATCTTGTATTTACTTCAAAAATATTAAAAAATAATCTATAATCTAATTTATCATCTTTAAATATTTTACACTTATCTAAACTATGAGTAGTCGGTATTTTATTCGATAATAATTTTAAATTATTACTTGTTTTAATTAATGGATAACTTATCCACAATGAATTTTTATTTAAATTAAAATCCATGGATTTTATATTTAATTTAATTGAATCAACATGTATAAATCTAGATATTAATAAAAAAATAATTTTTAACATATATTACTATATTAATACTTTTTTTAAATAAATTTTAAATTTAAATTTAAAATAATTGTAATTATTAAATGCCAAAGTTAACAGAAAGACAATTTTATGATGTCGGAAAACAAAAACCGCGAACAGTTCGAGCAATGCATATAACAATTGTTTTTTTAAAAAATGGCCAGTATGCTCTAAAAGGCGATCCTCCAGGGGCTTCTGGTTCTTTATTTAAATTTATAAAAAGTAATCAACTTAATAAATTACAAGCAAAATATGGAAAACCAGAAAAATATAAGAAACGAAAATAAATGAAAAATTATTTACAATTTATTTTAATACTTAAAGATAAGGTATATTTAACTTTAAGTAAATTTCAATAAATGAATAATTTAAAGGATTTAAGTCCAAATACATTAGATATATTAAATAATAATAATAGTGATGATAGTACTGAAATAACGTCGAGCGAGTTTAGTAGTGATTATGGTACGGAAAATTATTGTAAAATATGTGATCCAAAATGTAAATATAATAATTGTATTTGTAATGATAAATGGAAATATTATGATGAAATTTTACAAAATATTAAAAATACAAAAAGTAATGTTTTATTAGAATCTTTACGTATTTCAACAATTACACTGTGTTTTAATTTAAATTCTACTATTGATGTCCAGAAATTAGCAGAAAAATATCCATGCAAAAATAATGGTAAATTTTATAATTGTTATATTTTTAATTGGCATACAAAATATCAAAAAAAAACAATTGTATCCATTAAAATTTTCCCTAATGGTAAAATACAAGTAGCTGGATTATGTAATATAAAAGCTTGTGCATATATTATTCGTAAAGTATCTAATAAATGTTCTTGCTTTGCAGATAAAATTATTATATCTGATGCTAAAATAGCAATGATAAATAGTGATTTTAAATTATCAAATAGTTTAAATTTAACAAAATTTTGTGATATTTTATCAAATTATTCAATTCAACAAAATGGTAATTTTTTAAGCGTCATATATCAACCAATTAAATATCCAGCTATTAATTGTAAATTTATATGTGATAATTATTTAGAAGAATATTGTAAACATATTGATAAATATTCTCATAAAAAAAAATTTAATTATAAATTATCCATTTTAATATTTAGATCTGGTAGTATTATTATTACAGGAGGAAATAATTTAGAAGATTATTTATATACATACAAATATTTATTAGATTTAATTAATAAAAATTTTAAAAATTTACATATATATATAAATAATGATAAATGAAGAAGTTTTTAGTAAAATATTATCAATTGATCAAGTTAAAATAAATAAACCTTTTTTTGGTAGTCCAATGAAAAAATTTATAGATAATATATATTCTATATATAATATACCAAAAGAAAGTTTTTCTATTTCATTATTTTATTTATATAAATTTTATATAAATAATAAAAATGATGATCAATTAATGAATACTTTTTTTCTAAATAAAAACTCTATTAATTTATTTATATTTACAGCTATTAGTATAGCATTAAAAAATATATATGATCATAAAATTAATATTATAAATATGTTATATACTTTAAATATTAATATCAATGATTATATAAGAACAGAATTAATAATTTTAAAAGGACTTGATTGGAATACTATGTATGAAACAGAAGAATATTATAAATTTAAAATTTTAATTCAAAAACACGTTTTATTTATATAAATTTTATATAAATAATAAAAATGATGATCAATTAATGAATACTTTTTTTCTAAATAAAAACTCTATTAATT
>MDTB01085612.1_pt1 | contig 12466 bp, 9 predicted proteins | sample 811161 | NCBI WGS metagenome assembly MDTB01 (sample SAMN05326650, study PRJNA326480) | marine metagenome | isolation source: seawater | place: Mediterranean Sea | collected 2009 | reverse complement strand
TCCAAGTGTTGCTGTGCTTTTTGCTATTATCGGTGTAATTGGATTATCTTTAAAGATTGGATTAATGCTAAAGGGCGCAGGCGCGTTAATTGACGCAGGAACTGACGGCGCAGTCTCATCTAATTTTGCGATTCCAACAGTTGCATTGTTGTTTGTTATATATGGCGCTGCCGGAGGTATGAGTGCAGCTATTATAACTGATTACATTCAAGGCATACTTACTATAGTTTTTTCATTCATCCTTTTGCCTTTTGTTCTTCAGGCAGTAGGAGGCATCAACGGAGTCAGAGAACTAGTTAACGACCCCAGCAAAATGTCTTTAGTTGCTCCAGAAAAAATTGGGATTTTTTTCATCATTGCTTTTGGAATTAACAGTCTATTTTTAATTGTTTCTCAACCATTTATAATGGGAGTTTGCTCAACTGGACGCACTGAAATGGATGGTAGGTTCGGCTTCGTTGTAGGAAATTTAATAAAGAGGGTTTGTACTGCTGCTTGGGCTATTACTGGTCTTGCTGCGCTTGCTTATTTTATAAAAGAAGGAACAATAATATCCCAAGTTGACGCTGACCGCGTCTATGGACAAATGGCAAAAGAGTTTTTGCCAAACATTATGCCCGGCCTGCTTGGGTTATTTATCGCAGCATTACTGGCGGGAGTGATGAGCTCATGTGATTCGTTTATGATTTCTTCTTCAGCTTTATTCACAGAAAATCTTTATAAACCAATATTCAAAGATAGAAACCCAACTCACTACCTGAAAATTGCAAGAATTGCATCTGTTTTCATAGTAGGCTTTGGTTTGATTTTCGCATACAGCATGGATGGTGTTGTTAGTGGACTAAAATCATGGCTTAAGTTTGGCGCCCCACTCGGTATCGGGTTCTGGCTAGGGCTCTTCTGGAGAAGATTCAATGCGGCAGGTGTTTGGGTGAGCACTATAACGGCTTATCTTTGTTGGTGGATGACAACACAGCAGTTTTTCATTTCTTTTTTAAAGTCTTTTTCAATTAATGAAAAGTGGGGAGTGTTACGTTTAGTGAAAGGTTCTTATGTCATCTATGAACCTTACCAAATTACCTTCTATCTATCGTTGGCCATTTTAGGAGGAATAATGGCAAGCTTAGCGACACGCAAACCCAATAAAGAAAAAATTCAACTTTATCACGACTTGATCAGCACTCCAGTAAAAGAGGGTGAAATCATCTTAAAGCCTTGCACTCTACCTGAGGGGACTGTTCCACCCAGTAGAAAAAAATGGTTTTCGAACACAAGCTTTGAGATTTGTGCACCTTCTAAAATCTCCTACGCAGGATTTATATTATCATGGGTCGCCGTAGCTTTGATGGTCTTAGCATTCATGTATATAGTTAAACCTTAACCCCCAGATTTTGTCAGCTTCGGTTAATTCACATACTATCCCAAGAATCGCTTAATTGGTCCCTTTTGATCATGACCAAATTTTAGAAGTCCGTTATCGATCGCTCCATAATGATCAATAGAGTTACCATAAGCATTCAATAAAGTAGTATACCAATTACCCAGCGTCTTATGACCAGCTTGCCCATAGTTGGGTAGACGAACATAACGACGACGCAAGTCGACTCGAGTATTATCTCCGGAGAGAACGACGAAGGGGTACTCACTACCACGTGAATGATGAGTCTCACCTCCGTCAGGAAAATAGAAAATCGTCGTATTATCGAACATTGTTCCCCCATCTTCTGGAACGCTCTTTAAACGTTTAACGATTCGGTCGATCAGACTCATGTGATGGGTACGACAACGATCACGGATTTCTTCTGCCGTGAGACCACCAATAACTTTATTATGACCAACGTCATGCATATTTAGTCTTGTGCCCTCCAAGCCTGGGAATCCAGTGTACCGATGTCCGAGCTCATCAACAGTGAAAGCAACAACATTAGTGAGACCGGAAATTAACGCTCCAAGGAGCACCTCTGTGTGCCCAATCTGTCGGTCTATTGTCGTTATGTTCGGGTCGAGGTATTTCTTATCAAGTCTGGGCACATGCCGACTGATGACATCTGACATAGCATCGATCTTACGGTTACGATCACGAATACCTTCAACAGAATCGGCATAATTCTTAACTTTAGCTTTTTCAAAGCCTTCAAGAGGTCCTGCATTAGCACCCTCATTACTGGCAATAAACTCTAGTACTTTACGATCTAGTTCGTATTGAGTTCTCGCAGACTTATCCGTAGACACAGACTTGAAAAGTTCCTCCATAGCAACACGCGGGGAGCCAAATGCAAAATTGGGTTTTTGTGGCCCATAGGCTGAGAATCCAGTTGCTATGCCATCAAGTGTACCCTTCGCATTACCTCCACCATCTGGAAAACAAGCCATCTCTATGTGGTTCACAGGCGAAGGAAAGAGTTTGGCTAATTCAAAATCAACTGTAGCCCAACGAATGGAACCAAGTCGTTCATTAGCCTTGAAAACTCCCATCGAAGAGCACCATGAATGATGTCCCGTGGTGCACATCATGCCAGAGAGCCCCTGGAGAATAGTAAGGTTTTCCTTGTGCTCGGAAAGCGGGTCCATCCACCCTGGGAGGTCGTGCGCATCAAGGTCAATGTCTATGGGGTTCTTTCGATTTTCCTTTTCAAGGGTTTTAGAATTAAAACTAGGCGGCACGCATACCCGAGGCCAAAGCCCATTGCCGCGGTGCATGAAAATAAATCGCATGGGGGGCTTATTCGGTTCGGCAGCCAAGCTGGAGCCATTCGCAAATGCTAATAAACCGGCATTCATCAATGATTGCTTAAGGAAATCTCTGCGGTTATTAATCATTACGATATACTATTTACGGTAAATGAAGGAATCCGAAGTTAAAAGGGAAATAATCACGGCTTTAAAACTACCACCACTTTGAACATAGGAACGATCAGCATCGATTAGAGTCTGAGAATCAGAAAGCATTTCATTACGCCCCATATAGAAACGAAATGCATACCGAACAATCGACTGTCTTACCCGTTCCGACTTGGCGAGCCTATCAATGAGATCAAAGGCATCGGAAACTACTCCATCGAGATCAGGATTACCAGTGCCTCGCAGCTCCCCTTTAGTACTAACAGTTTTGGTCTTGTAAGTAGGGAACCCTTTAAAATTCCATGGTCTTGCTGGCACCTTAATAGGTTTTGTAACGAAATGCTCTTCATGCTCTAGCGGTTCATTAAGCCGATACCGTCCAAAATCATCAAATGACTCAAAGGGAAAACCAAGAGGATTCATACGCACATGACATTTACTGCATTCTGCTTTCCTGGTAACAAACTCTACTCTTTCGCGAAGAGTCTTATGCGAGTCCTCAGGGATTTGGGCATCAACCGTAATCGGCACGTCTGGCACCTGACCTGCAAGTAATTTTTCTCGAATCCAGCGACCACGTTTGATGGGGTCAGTATGAAAATTTGACGAATGAGCAATCAGCCAAGCCGGATGAGTCAACAACCCCTTACGATTAGAAATTTTAAAGGGTTGAACTACTGGGTAGTCCCAAAAATCCGCATCCGGAAGATTACCCTTAAAATTTTTACTTTCAACGGGAGCATAACGAGGAAGTGTAGGAGTCGGAGGAAGACTGTAAAAGGTTGAGTGGTGGTAAGCATATCCATGAGTTGTCGCTAGTGTAGTGAATGGAGTCCTCCCCTTCCCTATCGTATCACTGAAAAAATGCATGAACCTCAGAAATGTCCGTCTTTGAAATTTATTGTTCGAACTTGAAACTAGGCGCTTGAGGGATGGTTTAGTTTTAATAAATTCCATATGTTCCGCAAGAACAGCTTCGGGGTTATTTTTCCAATCTGTATTCTTAAACCTCTCATAGGCTTCATTCCATTCGGCAATAATTTTACGACCAGTTTCATTATCTTTGTTATGGTAAACGAAAAACTTTTCAGTCGTAAGGAGGTTCTCAAAAACGTTCTGGTCTTTTTTTAGATACCAATCAACTACGCGGTCCGCTTCGTTAATCAGAAAACCAGGAGTTCCCAAAGTTCCACGATCCGGGTTCTTGTAATAACCATCACTTCGTTCACTATCTTTAAAAATCTTGGCAGCAAGAGGGTATCCGAAAAACTCACGAAAAAAGCGTACAATCTTTGGATGAGAAGTTTCATGAGATCTCATATGCCTACTGCTTAAACTAGGATCGACGGGTCCCTTGTAATAATTCTGATCAGAAAGGAGTCGCTTCACTTCGCGTCGATAATCTTCTCTCGTCTCAAGACGATCCTGTTCTGCAGCTTTCAACAATTCATGATCAGGGCTAAGGTCTCCAAGCGCATATGAAATTGCAAAGCTAGCCTCTTGGGGAGTGAGCTTACGTCTTCCGAATTCGTCAATTTCAACGCCACCAAGTTCCAAGCGGTAAAGAAAATCAGACTCTAAAAGAACCGCAAATAACATTTGCTGAAGACCTTCCGAATTACCGGCCAATGTTATGGAAGAACTCAACAGTTCTACGTATTTAGCGAGCTCCTGTTTGGTTGCATTACGACGTAAAACGCAACCAAACTGTTCCTGTACAGCCGCCGCCATTTCACCATCAGTTGGCAATCTATTCATCAACACGATTTTCTCAAATGCCTCAGGAGTTACTTTGGGATACCAACTATCAAGACCAGAAATACTATTGACGGTAGTGCCGGCTATCCTTGTCGAATTTAAATCATCAATCAATGCTTGCTTTTTAGGCATTTTCAAAAGAGCAGAGTAAATTTGTTTTTTTGCAATCCATTTTGCGTTAGTAATCATTACCAACAAGTGGCCCCCATTTAGCATTCTTACGTCATAGTCACGAACCCCCGAATGCTCAGGAATGATAAATGGGTTCTTAACCCCGGCTAATACTCCGTCCTGACGTTGCTTAAAGCGATTTCTCTCATTTCTATCTAATCGAAATACATCCATTACTCGCTCATTAAAAATCCGGGGATTCACTAACCATCGTCGCTCAGGAGAAAAAGCTTTTTCTTTTACTTCTCCACTAAAGAGTTTCTCATGGTCGACGTAGTTGCCATAATTTGAATAACGAAGCTTTTCCTCTAGAGCAGAGGCATTATGATTGCCAAGCTCTACGGAAACCCAATCCAGTAGGCTTTGGCGATCCTTCGCATTTGGCTGTGCTTTCTTTTTCTTTGGAGGCATCTCTTTAATATAAAGTTGCTCCTGTACCTTATTAAGAAGGTCAAGCCTATCTTCTAGAACTAAGCTCTCTAAATTATCTAACTGGATATCACCTTTCTTAGAGTCTCCGTCGTGACAATCAAAACAGTAATTCATCATCAACTCTTGAACCTTATCTGATGTAGTGAATGGGACAGCAAAAAGTCCAGACCCCATAAAGAAACAAAGGGGAAATAAAAGTAGCAGAAACTTACACCGAACACTCATGCAATAATCACTGTGTAATTGACACGTTATACTGTTAAAAAATTAACCACAAATTCTTTCTCCTGAATCTAAAAAAATCCATCCCAATTAAATTACTATTTTTTAGCTTTTCCTAAGCCCTATAATTTTCTACTTATTTAACTTTTTATCAAAGCTTGGATTTGGCTTAGGCATTTGCACTTTAGCATCCCTACGCCAGGTATGAAGAGCTTGTCGCAACTCATTTGCTTTTCTGGGGAGCGTAAGCGCTAAATTATTTTTTTCTCCTAAGTCTTCTTTTAGATTGAAGAGTTCCAGTTGACCATTTTCTAGAGACTCTATTAACTTCCAGTCACCTTTTCGAATAACACTACACGGTCTAGCACCGCCAGGATGCCCTGCCCCAATATAATTAGGATAGTGCCAATACAAAGCATCTCTTTCTAGGTGATCAACCTCTTGCTTCAGTAGTGGGACAATATTTATCCCGTCAATATGACACTCAGGCCTACTCTTCAAACCAACAATGTCTAATATGGTGGGAAAGAAATCAGTGCCCATTACCGGCGTATTACATTCGCTTCCTGACTCAACAACATTAGGCCACTTTACAATCAAAGGAACCCGAATTCCACCTTCATAAAAATTACCCTTATTTCCTCGCAAAGGAGCATGTGAAGTAATTCGACCATGCCCACCATTATCAGATGTAAAAATAAGTACTGTATTATTATCTATACCGACCTCTTTTAATTTCTTCATAACCCTTCCCACAGATTGATCAACACTCTCAATCATTGCAGCATAGACTGGATTATTATGGCGATCACCAGAGGGAATCTGCTTGAATTTATTCACAATTTTTTGAGGAGCCTGAAGAGGAGTATGTACAGCGTAATGAGAAAGGTATAAGAAGAATGGACGCTCCTTATTCTTACTAATGAAAGTAAGAGCTTCATCAGTCAACCGGTCAGTTAGATATTCACCTGGCTTCCCATTGGGCAGAGTATTCCAGCGAGTTACGGGGTGCTTTTTAGTCATTCGCCAAGAACCATTATAAGGATGAAAATAGTTCCCTGGATTTCCCATATTATTACCTCCTATATTGAAATCAAAGCCTTGCTTCTCGGGGTAAAAATCTTTTTCCCAGCAAACGTGCCACTTACCCATGAATGCTGATACATATCCACCTTCCTTAAGGGCTTCAGCAATAGTCACTTCCTCTAAAGGAAGATTTTTCTTATAGATAGCCTCTATTACGGGCAATGGTTCCTTTAGTCTTTCTGCTCCTTGTATAGGAATGGCGTGGGTGATATGAAGACGACCAGGATATTTTCCAGTCAGAATACTGACCCGCGAGGGTGAGCAAACGCAGCTAGCAGCATAGGCATCAGTGAACTTCATTCCATGCTGTGCAAGCCGGTCGATGTTTGGTGTTTTATAATAATCACTCCCGTAACACTCCAAGTCAGTCCAGCCCATGTCATCAATGAGAATAAAGACGACATTAGGGTTCAAATTTTCTTCTGCATGCCCAGTCCCCAAAAAAACAATTAATAAAAACCCTAAAAAGTTCTTCATATTTCTTAATCATCATTGTTAACCGTTTTCAGCTGCTAGTCTCGGAAAATTTTTGAAAACCCAACAAAGAAAAACATTTGTAATTTCCAATCATACTCAAATCGATCCCTATGACTCTCATTAATCCCAATTATCTATCCATGAATATTAGTAACGTTATCAGATCCAAAAATATGAATTAATAGCGTGAAAAACTGAAACACAATAAGAATAACAATGGATATTTATTTCTTTTTTGAAGAAATTAAATCTTCAATTATTTTGTAAAAACTTTTCTCTATAGCTGATATTTTTGTTATTATTTCGAGAGTCATTGGCTTCTCTTCCTTCCAAAGTGGAACCATTGAAGTCCAAACCCCCTCTCCCTTAATTCGAGAATAAAGTGCTGCCATTATATGAATCGTAATTAGGATATAGCTGAGAGATGCGCAGAACTCATGCAGCCCTATTGCAAAGTTTTGCATAGCTCCATCTTTAATTCCTTGCGTGAATAAGACAGCAATCAATAAACCAGACAGTGGAAGGAAAAATAAACACAAATACATAGATTTGTGAATGACTTTTGCAAGACACCTCTGTACTAGAGGAGCTGGCTCACATGAGCCTAAAAAAGTCTCGAATCTCCTCATATAGAAATAACGCATTACGACAATGAGAAGAAATAAACTTGCGAAAATAATCTCAAAAACAAGCAACCCTACATCTTCTAATTGAGATAAATTATTGATTTGTTTAAATATCCCATATGCATAGAGGATGATAAATCCCCAATGAATTACTTTTGCTCGAGTCGGCCGGGAATTTATCGTGCTCTGTCGCAAATTAATTTATTGATTATAATTTCTCGAATCCAATTAAAAAAGTAAGAATCAATAAGGTCACACCTATAAAAATCAATATAATTACTAATTTTATAAAAGCCTGACACCAAGTATTATTTCTCCATGAATATTAACAACGTTATCAGATCCAAAAATAAGAATTAACAGCGTTAATAGCTGAAACCCAATAACAATAAGAAACGCCCTCAAAGCGAAACTCTCCATTGCTCCATAATTATGACTTCTGATGGAAAAATTCTAATCAATTACTTTAAAAATATAAAGTTAATACACCAAAGCTTTTATCAGGACCTTCTTTAAGTCATACTTTTCGATTAATTTTGTGATTGGTTAGTCTATATATCATGTTAAGATTTTGAGATGAAAAAAAACTTTCCCGACCCAGTCAATGTAGCCATGATTGCCGCCCTTCTACGCAAAAACGAAGGGTACCATGACTTAGTAGATGAAGCCTATGACCTATTAATCAAAGCTAATGAATATTGTAAATCTCAACAGCGTGAAAGTCTTGGTAAGGATGATAACTATCAATAATATTAGAAAATATTATGACTTTATTTAGTCTTATTTAAATACACTTTCATTGAAATGGAGTTCTGGAGAGTTTTTGTGAAAAATGGTTGGTAATACCTAATTGATAGAAATAAAAAACCAAGGAAATCCATTTCTACAAAAGAATATATTACAAAAGAGATCACGAGCTGCTTTGTAAGAATTATAGTGATATTTTTGATTACATTAATAGTTTGGCTTAATTGCAGGTCAGGAACATAATTATTGTTGGTTCCATTAGCGGTTTTTAATTTGTAGATCCATAGTGTGGCATTAAATTTTACCTTAATGAGAATTCTAGCCTTTTTTGCACTTCTAGCTATTTGCTTCTTTCAAAAAGTCGAAAAATCCTTGGCAGGAAATGATTTGCGTAAAGTCATCGTTAGCCATACCGATGAGAAGGGTATTCTACAACTTTACCGCATGAATGAAGATGGTACGAACAGCCATCAAATAACTCACTCGAAGAACGGTTGCCGTATGCCGAGCTGCTCTCCTGACGGAAAGAAGCTCGCCTATGTTGAACAGGTTGATCACCAATTGGCTTTAAGAATTTCTGATCTTGATGGAAAAAATATTAAGACATTGGTCAAAGATGGTATGAATTTAATGCCATCATGGGTACCTGACTCAGTACACCTCGTATGGATGAAGGTTCAACCTAAGCCTGGGAAAGACAATGCCCAAAATTCTCAAATCCACCTTGCTAATTCAACAACTGGCGAGAGTCGTCGATTGTTTACAGATGAAGAACAATTGAAATTCAGTAACTCCATGCCAGTCGTTTCCCCGAAAGGAGACAAAGTCGCTTTTGTCTCAAACAGAAGTGGAGTCATGCGTATTTGGGTCAGCAATTTCAATGGAAGTGAAGCCAAACTTATTTCTCGTCCGAAACTCGAATATCATGAAAAGATAAAAGCTCCGATTGAACAAAAAGTTCCCGCTTGGTCTCCTGATGGCAAATGGATAGCTCACTGGGAAGGCGTTGAGATGATTCATATGAGCAAATTTACGGGAACTCATAACCCAAAGCGTGATCAGATGATTTCATCGACATTTCACGTGTGGGTAGTTAGTAACGATGGAAAGTCTCGGAGAAAATTTGGGAAAGGAGATGATCCAACTTGGTCCCCTGATGGATTTGTAACCCGGGCTTTTCCTGACCCTAAAAGGGGTGGACCAAAAATTATAGTTGATACTGGATCTGGGGAGAAGGAATTGCCAATTGTTCCTCGCAAAAGAAACTGGGGTCGATTTACTTGGTTACCTTAACCGAAATTTATAAGCTCGTAGCTCTTCCCAATCCTAGAGGTGAATCCTAATTTCAGAGGACGAGAAATCTAAGTCAATACTGACGTTGTAATTTAAATAGTAATTTGTTAGACTTCATAACTACCAATAGTCTAATAAAATGAATTTTTTAATTAGGAGCGCCTTAAATATTGCTGGGCTCTATTGCTTCTATCTGCTTAATGAAGTTGTTTGGTATCCTAATTTTTTTATAGCTGTGAGCTTTGTTGTTACAGGTATCTACTGCTTCAAAAAGGCCAATGATGGTACTTTCTCAAGTGAATCAAACAAGAAAAAGATACTTCCTGATAAGAATTCAAAGAAAATAGAAAGTGAAAATAAATATAGTACTGCTGTAAATAATACTTTCATCTCAACCTTTAGAAAGCTAGATGGACATTTATATGATGCTCTTAGTTTCAAAGGATTCGTTGTTCTCATGATTATACTCATATGGTTTTATCAAATCATGAGACATTTCTTTGTAACTCCAGACAATCTATTTGATTCACTATTTCAGTAAACAGCTAATCAGATCAACAGGTTAGAAATTATGAAAATTAAGTTGTTTTTTCTGCTGACAGCTTAATGCCTAAGCAGAGTGTTAAATATTATTTAAAGGCGAGAAAGGTTCAAAGTCGTTTATTTTTCAATGTAATGAATTTTGTCTTTTGGAATATGGACATATCCAGTCTCTCCTTTTAAGATCAAAAAACCTTTAGTCATTTTCACAAAAATACCGCTCAAGTCTTTATCATTAATTGTACGAACGTGAATCGTATAACCTTTTTCCAATTCATAATCAGGATTCTTAAACAACCTTTCTTTAAGAATATACGATGTGCCGGGAACAATTGGTATTATTGTTATAATAATCAAAACTCCCAATAGTATTTTTTTTACTCTTTTAAACCCTCCCCACCGCTTGGCTGTTTTTACACCACAAGCTACAGCAGGTATTAAAGCGACAACGATAATTGTTCCTGCGATCCAATCCCAATATAAATTCCTATAACCTCGCGTATGTGATAGACTAAACCATTCCTCAACCACAAATAAAATAAAACCAACAACTCCAAGAACCAATAGTATCGCTAAAAACCCAAAGAACTTTGCCGTTTTCGTTATCTTATTTTTCTTTTCGTTTGTCTCTTCACTCATAACCTAGCATGCATAAGATTTTCATAATCCAATTCTCTAGTAAACTTACCAAATTTCAAGTTACATATAGATAGCCGGTAAACCTCCCATTCAACTAATTAAGACAGCCTGATTGATATACGAATACATATATATGAGACTTTTATATATTATCATTGGATATCTATTCTTTGGTATTGCAAGCGGTTGGCTAGGGTTCTTAATGCTAAATTCTGTACTTGAGATTGAAACTCCCCTTTCAATCTTAGGGGGACTATCCGTAGGTGTATATGGTATAAAGCTATTTACTGATATCCTAAAGAAACATCAATAACATATCCCAAGATTTACGGTCAGCTGTTCGGGAATCAAAAGCCCTATGCCCATGTTCGCATTATAATCTTAGAGTGATTTTATAATTGGTTAAATTTGCGTGATCTGTTAGAATTTTTTTATAAGAATTATAATACTTCTACCCTCGCTTTGCATGTCGTCGAGTTTAAATAATAGCGGTGGACCACACTACGGTTGAAAAAGCAGTTAAGGATCAAAAAAATAAATGAAACTCATTAGTGAACTACTGAATCTTAGTTATTATCAAACTTCTGCAAATATTGTCTATTTAGTGGAGGAAGGTAGTTGGCTTGGGATGATAGCGGTTTCGGCAATATTTGCTTTCGTAATGTATTGGGTTGTCTGGAAAATGAATACAAGAGCCCAGGAGAGAAAGAGGACTGAGTTTGAAAACTGGGATCCTGAGGAAAAAGAAAGAAAAGAGCAGGAAGCTCTTGAATGGGAATTGAGCGTCAGGAGGGCAATCGAGCGTAAGAATTCTAGAGACTGATCCACTTCACACCAGCACACCGCACCACGAATCAAACAATTACAAAAAAATGAAGGTTATAACGAGAACTGTGGATTATGGCTTAAGGATTTACAACTCACAGCCTTCGAATAACTGACCTTGAATCATATGTCAAATTTCGAGGTTCATGGGTTGCTCTTTGTAAACTTCCCGTTCCTATGCCAGCCACGTAACACAGAAATAATATGATAAACCTTTTAGCATACTTATGCACCCAAATTTTTTTGTCCCATTCTTTAAAAAATTTCATTTTTAAGAACTATGAATAACAAGATTAGCAAATCTAATGCCAAAAAATCACCGACTCCGCTAATAGTCCACGGCACATAAAAAGAGGGCAATGGCTAAAGAATTATGGACCCAGCACCATTGTTTCTGATCGGTATATGACTACCCTGCTTTAAGGGCTATCTTGAATTTCTTTACTCTACCTAGAAGTCGCGCGGCGCTTTATAAGGATATCTGTCGTTCGAGATATTCGGCAACCCGATCAAAAGGATCGAAGCCCATGGCTAATCCGACAGAACGTCGTAAGTTGGAGTTAGCATTGATATCGTAGAATACCCGTCGTCCGTTGCCTGTGATTAAGTATTCCAGAGCGCCGACATCAAATCCTGTTGCCTTGAAGAGGCGGCTAGCCTCTTCCACCACTTCATTTGGGACTTCAGGATAGGGTAGAAATTGGGGATCGCTTGCAGGCGTGCTGTTGGGCACCGCACAGATCCCAACTTCGTCACCCTCCGGGTTACAGTCTATTGAAGGACAAAGGTTAAAACCTGATACTCCTACC